>Ga0209634_1003406_pt1 | contig 10738 bp, 7 predicted proteins | sample LinPmetageLP40_FD_184043 | JGI IMG/M metagenome (GOLD analysis project Ga0209634, IMG submission 184043) | Marine viral communities from the Pacific Ocean - LP-40 (SPAdes) (version 2) | ecosystem: Environmental > Aquatic > Marine > Oceanic | place: Pacific Ocean | collected 2010-08-26 | reverse complement strand
CGTACCTGTTATGAAGTTTGAAGACCGACCAGCATCGGCTCAATCCCTACAAGGACAACGACTCTCCGGCACTGTAAGCACTGGTGTTAAAAACTCAAACTATACTCGTGTAAGTGGCACATTTGGTCGCTACCAACAATGAGGTGATTAGATATGACTGAACAATCGGATGCGGAACGGTTAATGGGAGTATTGATTACTAAAATGGAAAACATGGATAACGACCTTGAATCACTTAAACAAGAAAATGTACGCCTTCGTAAGATGGTATCAAATCCAAGTATCATGCTAAAGAAAATGGGCTTGGTAAAAGCCACTACACCTCTTACAGAAAATGTCATGAATGATGCTTTCCGAAATGATATGAATGACGGCTCAATAATGAAAGGTGAGAGGTCTTCTGTACCTCAAACAAACGAAGCATTCCATAATATGTCGTGGGATGATATTCACGAACTTGCACAGACAGCAAAAGTAAATGAGGTATAATTATGAAGCCAAGATTTGAAGAAAACAGTTACGAAGTAACACAGATGCTTGAGAAAGCGTATATGTTTAACACTCGATTAAACACTCTTGAAAAAGCAAAGTGTGACTGTGGTAAAACACCTTGTGAATGTAAAAAAGGCGAAAAATGTGACTGTGGTAAAACACCTTGTCAATGCGTTAAAAAAGCAAAGTGTGACTGTGGTGAAGCACCATGTAAATGTAAAGACTGTCCTAAGTGTGGTTCTAAGATGAACAAGATGGGTTGCATGAAGATGGGCTGTGGTGGAAAAATGCAAAAGGGCGACCCAATGGCTAACCCGACACCAATTCCTAAAGAAAAAATCACTGATGTCAACCCTCACATGGTTACTGAATCCGGTGGACAAACAAAAACCTCTTACTATACTACTAACGGTAATACCATTGAATACGAAGATGGTAAACCAAAGCGAGATAAGCACGACAAAAAAGTTGACTTAAGTAAACTCGGCGGTCGTATGAACCCACATGCTGGCACTGGTGTTGAGCGAGAAGATGCAGAAGGCGGAACTGAAAGAAAGTATTGATGTGGTGACATGTCAAAAATAGCCATCATAAAAGCAAATCCTAAAGCATCAATGCGGGAATCGGCTGAAAGCGGTTCACCAATTGCTTGTCAAACATGCGGTGGAAACATCCGTGAAGGTTGCAAATTAAATGATGGTATGGATGTTTTTGCTTGTCCACAGTTTACACCGCTATCATGAGGCGGTGTAGGTATGGTTGCTGAACAATTCAATATCGCTAAGGATGATTTCTTACTGTCTTTAGAAGATGGTAATGATTTAGAATTTAATGCCGCTGAATATATTATTGCTTGGGAGTCTTTAGAAAAAGCCCCCACTGATAATTTACTTAAGTCATTAAAATATACGGCTGAAACTATTCAAAAAGCAAGCGAAAAACAAGATGAAATAACGCTTGATGATGATAAAAAATACAAAGAAGGTCCGGGTTTCCTTCTTGCACACCATCATACTCATGGAGAGCCAACAAACCATATATGGAAAAACCAGTTATCCGGTGCTGACGGATTGCACGAATCACACGCAGTTTGGCCTCGATACACTCCTACTGCGTCACATCCTTACAAAGAACATAATTTTCCTTTTCATCATGGTATGCACCCTCTTTTAAAAATGGATGCTGAAACTGGTAATGCTGGTTATGTAGAAATGTTACGAAGTCATATTTTTGGCGGTCATGCTGAAAAAGAAAAAGAAATGGAACAGAAGTTTCACGCTCACTTAGAAAAAAAGAAAAGTCCATTACTTACAGGTTTTAACAACAAAAAAATCTTAGGCTCATTAAGAACAAACAAATCCGAACATAGACATCAATTTGATTTATACAATCGAGATTACCGGCGATGGAGTAAACTTAACACTGAATTAAAAGATAAATATATCAGTGAAGGGCGTTCAGTTGAAGAAACAGAAAACCGTTTAAAAGTGGACCATTTTAATCAAAGAGCCAAACAATGGCAAAGTGGCGGGTATGTTGCCGATGAAAACGGTGATAACCACGCTGTAGGATTAGGTCAAGAAGGCTACCATCTTGGTCTTGAATGGTTAAATCCCGAAGAACGCACCGCTGTTATGCGTCATATAACTGAAAAAGGTGTTGATGACCATGATGCAATTAAACTTCCTAATGGTGAACATATACCTTCGGCTCGATTGGCTTGGAATAATCTTATGCGTCGTACACCGGAAATGAATTGGGCGGTAAGAGAAGCAGGGCATAACGGCCCAAGAAGTCATTTGCGTCAAGAGTCAAATGAAACAGATTACAGAAAAGAGGGCGACCCTTTTAATCAATCAGCAATTGGAAAAGGGGTTCATTCCTATGATATAGGAGATAAACCTATGTCCGACTATATTATTGAAGCAATTCACGACCGTCATGGAATTGAAGAGGGTGTAGGTAATGAGTTTAATATCTTACCAAGACTCGGATTAGATAGTAAAAAAGTTGAAGATGAATACTCATTAAAAGATTTAGAAAAAGGTACTCGTAATCACTACAAAAAAAGAAAAATTACCAATCCCGAATTGGCTCGTATGCCGATAGAAGATGTATTATTTCTTGCTGGATATGACCCAAAAACAAGAAAACCGCTTTCACAACACCCGATATATGGAGAAATGGATGCACCTATTATCCCACTTCATCATATTGAAAACATGGAAAGTGAGGCTAAAGAGCGTGGCACTTTAAACGGTAGAGCAAAAGAAATGCGAACAGACCTTGCTTATTTACAGTCACCACACGGCCCGCATCCCGATGAAGAAAAACCCGAACATTGGCAATTTGGTAAAGGTGCTAATCACACCATTGGACCTGCAAAGTTTTGGAGTAAACCATTTGCACAGTATGGTGGTGCTGGTTTGACACAATGGCTACTTAATGAAGTTATTCATAGTGTAGCACATAATGAAGATAAATTAACAGAAGAAGAAAAAATTGAGCAAGCCTATCAACAATTAGCCGGAAAAAAAGAACCTACTCCTATTACTGGTGATACATTAAACACTCAAACTTCATTTAAAGAAAAACCAAAAGACATGTCATACCCGTCATCATCGTCATTATTTGAATTAAAAGATAGTGGGGTTTTACACCCTAATGACCTCAATGCATCTTTAGGTATGCATTTTGGACCCGAAGTAGATAAATCAATAGGTGAATATACAGATGTAATCGAAGGTAAAAAATCAAAGAAAAAGTTTGTTTATAATACAAACAACCAACTTTTACAAGATATATTTTCACCCGTTAATACTTATACAAAATTATCCAGCGGTGATAAACATAACTGGACAACGCATAAATCATCATATAACCCTCAATTGCAATATACACTTCGTCATATGTCTCCCGATGATAAGAAAAAATACAGCGGATTGAGTTACATGAGTAATCTTATATCACATCATCCATTTACAACCTCGCCACCTAAAGCAACTTATGGTGCTAACTCATCGGACACTCCTATTCTCAATAAATCAAGAAATCAACACTGGCGAAAAACAATGTTGGGCCATACAAATGACCCATACAAGCCACAGAAAAACTCGGTTCAATCAATAAAAGATTTAGTAAGTGGTAAGATACCAGTAAGTTTTGGTGTGGACCATGAAGATTATATGGATTTCATGGGTTGGGGTTCAAAGAATGTTAATTTTGACAATGTTAAAGAATATATTCAAAACCCCGAAACCGCTAAAAACATGCGTATTTTAACAGCAATAGCAAAAGAAGGAGGTACTAACTCACCTTCTCGTATTCATAACACCATAAATCATTTAGAAGAAGACGACCCTATGTATAGTGACATTAAAAACAGATTAGAAGAAACGGGTTCTGCATTAAATGAAGGAGATTTAGACGGTTTTAAAACATGGTTAAATGGTTTTGAGTTTAGTCTTCGACGAAGAAAAGGTGAAGAGGCTAAAAATAAAAACCAAGAAAACCGTACTTCTATAAAACCCAGTGTAGATGAAGATGGTAAACCAAATACAGTATTTACTACAAATACTATCAACACCGCTTTGAAGTTTGGTAGTATGTTACCCGCTATGGAAAGAGAAACTCAATTGAATGAAAGACTTAATCAATTTTCGGAACAAATGCAATACGCTGATACACCCGAAGAGATTGAAGCAATGCGTCAAGAATTATATGAAGGACAGGCTGAATTAAACAAAATACAAAACCGTTCAGCAGAAGCCGTACTTGGTAAAGCGGGTAATTGGTGGAAAAAAGATGCAGATGTAACACACAATATTGCAAAAAACAGTCGAAAGGCTGTACTTGAAGCCGCAAAAAAACTTTATCCAATGGTGATGGAACATGACCCAAGCCACTTTGATATTAACGACCCTGTAAAGTTTATGGCAAATCACGACCGGTTGATGCATGATGCTGAACGATGGATTGCTAATGCAGACCATGATGTTCACGGTATCAAATCGTCTGTGTATCGTATGCAAGATAGTATAAAAGAAGTTAAACCAAAACAAAAAGGGTTTCATCGAAATGTTATGAGTCATATGCTCGATAACAGTTTTGAATTAAACGGTAACATGACACCGGATGAAGTCTTAGAGGGTATGGGCTTAGAAGGTAAAACCAGCGAACAAAAATCACGCTTAAGACAACATGTACAGCGAATAATTGATGAGTCAAATGCAAGAGAAGTTCCTTTGAATGTTTCTACAATAGGACAGTTAATGACAAGTGGTAAGTTTAACGATGACTTTATGCTTCATAGAACTCATGCAGATGAGCAATTTGCTCAAGACCATCAAGAAAACGGTTTACACCATGCTATTGATAGCGCACAATCAAGACATAAAAATTGGAAAACACACCCTATTCATAATACTGCTGGACATGCCGTAAGACATTTTGATACAAACCAATTTGGTTCTAATATGGAAAATAACGGTTTATCGTATTATTCAGCCAATAATGACGATGTGCATAACCGAGAAGGTGCTGGTAGTGGTAATAAAAAACGCTACACCCGTAGAACTAAAAACAACCTCGATGGTATTGTATCTTTAGATGTTGATGCAGTTAATGATGATAACATGACACCAAGAATAGAATCGGTAAGAAAAGTAGGTATTGACACAGACCCGGTTCCTATTGGTGGAGTGAACCCTTCTTCTTTTGGTATCATGCCTACACACACTGGTGCTGATATGGTGCATTCTTCTGCTGTACCTCAACAGTCATCGTTTGGTTTTGAGTTTGATGCTCAAGGGCAACCAACGATTGGTACATTTACTGAACCTCAATTATATCATCCTACTTGGCAAGGCGCATTAGAAGAAATTCACGGAACACCGGAAACTAAACAACTACTTGAGTCAATGCCACCTCATCCAAATCCAACTCCACCGTTTTTAGATTATGATAAAGAAAATTTTAATGTGATAGGAGAAGAAAACCCTACTGCTCTTAACTTAAGTGAAATGAGTGATTACATTACTTCTCTTTTAAATCCCGATGTTATGCTGACAAAATCCGAAGACGCTAAATGGGTTCCTCCTGTAAGACCTATGCATCGTATTTTTGATTTAAGTGACCTTGAACACTTACGAGGGTTTAGTGGTTCATGGGTAGTGAGTAAATGGTATGATGGTAAGCGAGTTATTATCGTACAAAACGACGATGAAATTACCACTTACGATGAAAATGGTCGTAAAGTAGGATTAAAGAAAGCATTCAAAGAAAGTCTTGCTGAACTGAATGATAATAATTTTGTTATTGATGGTATAGTAGGTGAAGAGGATTTAAACATCATAGATATTATCACTTACGATGATACAAATGTAGCAGAAATGTTGATGCATGAGCGTATGAAAATCCTAAGAGGGCAGTTTGACAGTCACGAAAATGTCATTATACCCGGACCGCATGATACAAAAATGACTGATGAAGAAGGACTTGAAGACGCAGTAAAGATATTACAAGAAGAACATAAAATTGTTTTGTTGCGTGATAATAAGTCAACTTACATGAAAGGAGAGCGTCGTCATCCTAAGTGGTTGTTACTACGCAAAAGCCGTGACTTTAATTTTATAGTTCTTGACCGTAGAGGTAAAGGACCATTTACATATCAATTAGGTGCAGGACCAATCATTGATGGAGAGTCGTTAGGTAATCGTGCTGTTACTTACAAGAATCAATTTTACATGGATGTAGGAACAGCCCATAATCAACAACGGACTTTCAAAGTTGGTGACATTATAAGAGCAACTGTAACGGGTGTTACAAAGAAACGCAGAAAAGACCGTGATGTATTCAATGTTCAAGTTCGTGAAATTGAAAGTGAAGGTGAAGGTGAAGGTGCGGCCAGTGCTGAATCTCTTGATTTAATGACAAAATCATTTGCACCAATTCTTATTCCACATGATTTAGAATACAATGATGGTGTATTACAAGTAATACTCAAAGATGTTGATACTGTTTCATATCAAGTATCAAGAATTGAAGACCATTGGTACTTACATAACCCTTCTGCCGCATTAGGTGACTTAACAAAATCGAATTATTCACTTACATTAGCAGAAAGTTTGCATCCATATTGGCATCCATTAGCACCATTGATGCTTGAAGGCCACCTTGTTAAATCAAATGTAATGGATGAAGAAGAAATTCCTACTCGTGAACAACAAGAAGATGAATCGGCTGGTATATTAGAAGAAAAAGATGACAACCGACTTCTCAAACCCTCAACAAAGAAGGCACTTGAGGTAATTAGTCGGGCTTTAGACCTACTGGCTAAAGAAAAACTCACTTGGACAGGGCCAAGAGGCTTAGGAATAGACATGGCAACGCCAGTTGAGTCGCCAAGTGGCCCTACTAAATTGACAGAAGAGAGCAATTTACCCGACTACGATGGCAAAAAAAGACCCGAAGAACAAGAAAGGGATGTAGATTCGGGGGATGACGAGAAAAAACCTATCACACACATTGAAATGAAGACAGATGCAGACGAGTCTATCGTTTTAGATGATGAAGATGGTACTCCGACTCTTTCAGTGTGAAAGATACAGTCTATATACCATGACGAAGAATCGAAGGGTAATGTTGTCCCTAAAGCGACCTACCTCCGGCATTGCTCTCATTAAGGGCAGTTCCGATATGGTTATCGCTGGGTATGCATCAGTTGAACTGGTGGATAAACAAGGCGACCTTATTACCCGTTCAGCACTAAAGGATGCTTTTGGCGGATTCATGAAGAGTGAGAAGTTCCGCAATGTTCAACTCGCTCATTCTAACATTCAAGTAGGAGAAGTTATTGATTCCTATGTAGATTCAAATGGTCGGATGTGGAAATCCGAAGTTGATGACGCTGGTATGTTTGTCGTTGTTTCACTTCGTAACGACATTGAAAAGGCTCGTGAAGTAGCCGCAGAAATCCGTAAGGGTAATCTGCAAGGATTTTCCATTGGTGGACAAGCATTCAAGAGAGTGCGTAAATCCGATGGAACACACGGAGATTACCAAGAAATAAGTAAAATGGAACTGCACGAAATTACGATTTGCGAAAAAGGGATTAACCCCGAAGCGCAATTTCGTATTCTTAAGGAGGACACCACAATGACAGAAAATAACGATTTAAACAATGTAATGAACAGACTTGAAGCACGACTTGACGCAATGGAAAAAGGAGAACTACCTCCCGCACTCAAAGATGCTATTGATGAAAAGAAAGATTCTTCCGAAGATAAAGAAGAATCGGAAAACCCATTCGCCGCTAAAGATAAAGACGATGATAAAAAGGATGATGAAAAGATGACTGAAAAGAAAGACAACCCGTTTGAAAAGAGTGAATACAGCGATGTAATTACAGCCGAATACCTTAACTGGATGGAAGACACCCTCAAATCTGCTGGTGTTAATACCGGAGAAGCACGAAACCATTTTGATAACTTAGAAAAATCACAAATGGGCGGCTTCGATAATCCCGATGCCGTTGATGGTGCTGATTACTTTGGTGGACAAGTTCGTGGCCGAGGTCAAGAAAACGGTTCTCCTTCAACTGGTGCTATTAGCGCAGTTACTACATCCGGTGGCAAAACACCATCCGGCGCACTTGGACCTGTTTCAATGAGCAAAGGTTACATTCACCCAAACAATGTTTCAGCATCCGATGTTGAAGCCGCTTACGAAGTTTACAAAGCCGCCGCAATGGAACAAGGATTCCGTGGCGACCTTGAATCACAATTCTCAAGTCGTTTTGCTAACGAACAACTTATCGCAAAACAACAAATTGAAAAAGCACAATTTGATGCTCGTCAACCATTGAGTGAAGTTATGAAGTCAATTAACTCACTTAGTGAGCGCATTGACAACATGGCTACAGGGGCAACGACTATTCAAAAGTCGGCTTCTTTCTCTAATGTTGAAGTACCATCCACTCAAGACTTGAGCAACATGTCTTGGGATGAAGTTCATAATCTCGCCTCATCGGTAACACGAGGGGCTTGAAAAAATAAAAAAAATAATGGAGTGATATTAGATGGCAAGAGATTACATACGAAGCGTAACTGACATGGAACGGTACTTTTACGGTGCTGGCAATGCAATGGGTTATTCCTACTCCGGTAGTGAATTACTCAAGGCTGACAGCCCAATGATGAGTACAACAGCAGGAACATACCAAGCGATTTATGGTCGCAAAGTTTGGTCCCAATTGAACCAAGAGTTCAACGCATTTTCAATTCTACCAAAGCGACCGTGGGAACGCAGTGGATGGCGAGTCATCACCGAGCGACCTTCGTTTAAAGTTGGTGGCGGAGTTGCAGAAAACGCAACCCTACCGGACACTACCAAGCCTATTTTCCAACACATTGCCGCAAAGCCAAAGACGATTGTTCACACATTCGACATGAGCGAAACTGCAATGTTCCTTGCTGACAAGGATGATGGACTGGGCGACATTCGTTCAATCCTCAAAGAAGAAATGGGTAAGCATCACGCAGAACATATTAACAAGATGCTCACTGTTGACAAGGCTACTGTTGCTGGAAACGATTTTGAGTCTCTTGACCGTATCGCTACTGGCCTCGTTGCTGGTTCCGCAGAAGACATCTACTCAATTGACCGAAGTGCAAACTCTTGGTCCGTTGCAGAAGAAGATTCTAACTCCGGTACTGACCGAACTTTGTCACTCGACCACTTGGACTCTTTGTTCCAAAAGTGCTGGACTCGTGGTGGAAATCCAAAGGTCATCCTCACTGGATATGACACTTTGATGCGCCTTCAACAACTTCTCCAATCGCAACAACGATTTATGGAAGAAAAGCGTATCACCCCTACCTACAATGGAGTTAAGGGTGTTCCGGGTATTGAAGCAGGATTTATCGTTGCTACCTACAACGGTGTGCCAATTATTCCATCTAAGGATGTTCAAGCAGACACATTGAGCCGTATGTATTTCCTCGACACGGATTACCTCTACTTCTCTACTGCTATTCCTACGCAATACTTTGAGTCCGGTATCGAAACCGGCGACCCATTCGCAATCAACCGTCTTGGACAAGAAGGAATGTATCGAACTATGGGCGAACTATGGACTACTTTCTTCGGAGGACACGGTTCAGTCCGTGACCTAAAGTGATGGTGATTGAGAAAAAAATATATGGAGATGAAATATTATGACAGCAGTAACATACACAAACAAAGGATTGACATTCGTTTACGATGACGGTGACATTACTGAATTATCAGTAGTCGCTGATATTGACATGCGAACTGGAACACCAGTTGACAAGACAGCATGGCTTGATGGTGGTGCGGCGGCAGGTTCATACCCCGGCGCACTTGACGGATTCCAAGCAAAGAACAGTAATACTACAAACGCTCAAGCGGGTGTACGACTCGTTACAGTCAAGTATAACCTTGAAGCGGCGGCAGTTGAAGCATTTACCATGAGTGGTAACATCAGTGAGATTGTAACCATTGTTGGAAACGCTTTCCCTACAGCAGACAAGACCTTTTCGGTGACTTTTAGTGGATTAGTTGTAAGTTCTCACGCAGAAGCGGCGGCTGACAACTGTTACCTCACCATGTTAATTCTTGGCGCATGAGGTGAATAACCTTGCCTATTGTAACCTTTTTAGGACCGTTCTTTGAAAGACGACGAAGGGATTCTCACGAATCTTGGATTCGTAATACACCGGTTGAAGTATCTCAAGCGTGGTTAGATGAGTGGCGACACTCACTACCTACTTCACACTTCTTGATTGAAAGTGAAGAAGTAACGACTATTGATGCAGGTAACGATGGCTTACCCGATTCGGGATGGAGTCGTAAAGACATACTCGATTGGATGAATAACAATGAAGTATCTACTGGTAGTGGCTATCTTACAAAGACAGCCGCACTCAAACTTGTAGAAGAACATTTGAGTAACCTTTAAGTTAAGTAAGAAACTCCAAAGAAATAACAAGAGATGATTTATCATGGCCGCAGGAAATACAACTGATATACGAACACATGTAATGGGCGATATGCTCATGTTGACTGGAACTTTTACTGATGGTGGTACTGATGTATCATTTGATGGACAACTCTCAACAGTTTTTGCGGCTGGTGGACATGTAACAAGTCTGCACTCCACACTTATTCAATTGAATGATGGCGACAACATGGCAATTGGCGACACAGCAATGGTCGTTGATACCGC
>Ga0209634_1003404_pt1 | contig 10743 bp, 22 predicted proteins | sample LinPmetageLP40_FD_184043 | JGI IMG/M metagenome (GOLD analysis project Ga0209634, IMG submission 184043) | Marine viral communities from the Pacific Ocean - LP-40 (SPAdes) (version 2) | ecosystem: Environmental > Aquatic > Marine > Oceanic | place: Pacific Ocean | collected 2010-08-26 | reverse complement strand
GTTTATATTTTCAAGACATGAAAGGCAATAAATCATTTAATATAAATAAATGGAATGCTATTAATTATTGGCAGACACTTATAGCAGGGGAATCATTGATTCGTGAGCAAGTAGGTATAGTATATGATTTTATTGATGAAATAAAAAAAGGCTGGCGTAAGGTAGACAATAAAGCTTGGGATGCTGTTCATCCTAATCAACCATTAGATCTAGAATTTCTTAAAAGTAATTGTGGACTTCAAACTAATCAAACAGATTGGTGGAAGGTTTTAAATAGAAAATTTACAACAAGAGACTTGGATTATTTTGAAAATATGTTAAGAAGAGGAATACAATTAAATGACAAAGCTAAAATTATCATTGATACAATCCATTCCGTTAAAGGCGGAGAGGCAGAAAATGTTTTACTTTATGAAAAGAGTAACTGGCCCTCTAATTTCTCATCTAAAAATGGAAAAGACAAAATGGCTGAAGCACGTGTTTGGTATACTGGCGTTACGCGTAGTAAAAAATCCTTACATATCCTCTCTACTGATCATACATACTATTTTCCTTTGGGCCGTATCGCATCTTCTTTTAGAAGGAAGGTTAAACTAAATGATAGATGAGTCTTATAATGAATTAGGTGAAAAAGATAAATTATATGAAGCAACTAAAAAGGAAGTGACATTTCCACAATCAAGGCAGGTAGGCGGAAGTCACTATAAACATTTTCACATTCAGCCGTATGAATTTATATCTAAAAACAACTTATCGTTCTTTCAAGGATGTGTTGTAAAATATGTTTGCAGGTATTTGTTTAAAAATAAAATAGAAGATCTTCAAAAGATAATACATTATTGTGAATTAGAAATTAAAAAAATGAAAGACAAAAAATGATTATAAAGTTTATAGTAAGACTTAGAATGTGGTATGCAGATGTACGTGGACATCACGGTAAACGTTGGAACTATGAACCTGGAGATTGGTACATGGGGAGAAAGAGAAAAAAATGACTACTGAACTTGTATTTAATCAAACAGAATCTGATTGGACAATACCTGAGAGTTATCCTGATCTAACCAGTAGATCTATCGTTGCGGTAGATTTAGAAACAAGAGATCCTAATATCAAAACAAAAGGACCTGGCTGGGCTACTAACGATGGAGAGATTGTTGGCATAGCTGTAGCTGCAGATGGCTTTAAAGGTTATTTTCCTATTGGTCATGAAGCTGGAGGTAATATGGATAAGAATATTACTATGAAATGGTACAAACAACTTATGGAAAGCGAAGTAGATAAGGTTTGCCATAACGCCTCTTATGATATTGGTTGGACAAGGTCGCAAGGTATTAGACCTAAAGGTAGGTTATTAGATACTATGGTAGCTGGTGCATTAATTAATGAAGATAGATTTAGTTATTCATTAAATGCTTTGTCATTTGATTATTTAGGAGAGATTAAATCAGAGGCACAGCTAAAAGAAAAAGCAGAAGAATGGGGTTTAAATGCAAAACAAGATTTATGGAGACTGCCTTCTAACTATGTAGGACCTTATGCAGAACAAGATGCAGAACTTACACTTAAACTTTGGAATCGTTTTAAAGTAGAAATAGAGAAGCAAAATTTATCTAATATATTTGATTTAGAAACAACTTTAACACCTATACTTATTGAAATGAGAGAACATGGTATTCGTGTGGATCTTAGTAAAGCTGATGGACTTAAAAAAGAATTTGTAAAAGAAGAGAATAAAAGACTATTAGAGATTAAAAAAATATCAGGTATAGACGTAGAGATCTGGGCAGCAGCCTCTGTTGCTAAGGCTTTTGATGCATTAAAAATAGAATATCAAAGAACAGAGAAAACTAAAGCTCCAAGCTTTACAACAAACTGGTTACATAATTGTCCTCACCCTTTAGCTAAATTAGTTAGAGAGACAAGAGAAATGAATAAGTTTCATTCTACTTTTATTGATTCAATATTTAGATACGAGCATAAAGGAAGAATACATGCAGAGATTAATCAACTTAAATCAGATAGTGGTGGTACAGCAACAGGAAGACTGTCTATGTCTAATCCAAACTTACAACAGATACCAGCAAGGAACAAAGAATTTGGTAAAAAAATTAGATCTTTATTTTTACCTGATGAAGGTAAGCAATGGGGTTCTTTTGATTACTCACAACAAGAGCCACGATTAGTTGTGCATTATGCAGCTAGTGTAGATTCGGGATTTGATGGTTCATACGATTTAATAAAAGCATACGAAGAAGACGATGCAGATTTTCATCAAGTTGTTGCTGATATGGCAGGTATACCTAGATCTCAAGCTAAAACGATAAACTTAGGTTTATTTTATGGAATGGGTTCGGGTAAATTAGCTAAACAACTTGGTATTGAAGTTGAGCAAGCTAAAAGAATATTAGCTGAATATAATGCTAAAGTACCTTTTGTAAAACAATTGTCTAATAGATGTATGGCTACTGCAGATCGTAAAGGATGTGTCGTTACCATAAAAGGTAGACACTGTAGATTTGATCGTTGGGAGCCTAAGTCATTCGGTATCCATAAATCTATGACGCGTGAAGAAGCAGAATCTAAATATGATAGAGGTATGATTAAACGTGCTATGACGTACAAAGCTCTAAATAGACTTATCCAAGGATCAGCAGCAGATCAGACTAAACAAGCAATGATAGACTGTTACAACACTGGCCACAGGCCACTGCTACAAATACATGATGAACTATGTTTTAATGTAGGTAAAGATGAAGATATCAAAGAAGTAAAAAATAAAATGGAGCGTTGTTTAGACAATGTACCGATGAAAGTACCAAGCAAAGTAGACGTAGCTTTAGGTAAAAACTGGGGAGAAGCAACATAATGGTAAAACCAAAAGAGAGATTTAGAATAGAAGAATTAGGAATAGGTCAATGCCCTGAGTGTGATTCTTCAGTTACTTTTACTCCTACAAAAAAATCAAATATTTATATTTGTGATCAATGTGATGAAAAAGTTTATCAATATAAAAATGGTAAAGTGCATTGGTATACTTTAAAAGAAATGCCTCTAATGGGTGTGAAGCCCTATAATTTGAGCGACAAATAGCCTTATAAAAAAATCGTTTTTGGAATAGTGCTAGTTATTTTATTTAACTAGCGATGTTTACTTCAAGAGTTTGTTTAGCATCAACAACACTTTGGTCATTAATTTGTTTTCTTAACTCTTTGATCTTTATATCGATCCACTTCATGTCAGTTGTTACTCTACCTTGTTGTAACGCTTGACCCGCCCACTTGGACTCCAACTGAAGTTTCTCCGATATTAACTTCTGTAGTGCCATCTTTTAGCTCCTCATATGAGATAAAAACTCTATTTTTGTTATAAAAGTCTTCATCTTGTGCTGCGATCTCACCGTTTGTCAGCTTCAATTTGAACTGTTGCAAGGCCTCAGCATCATTGTTAGCTTTAATTATCCCATCATAATACTTTCCCTCTGATCGTATCTGAATGCGATAACTATTCATAAGAGATTATATATCAGTTTTAGCTCCTAATGCAACCCCTCTGTCAAGTAGAAGTAGTATAATTTCTCTTGACCAATTTCTTTTTATATCTTATATAGATGAGATAAGGAGTAAATATGAAGAGTAAAAGCAAAAAACTAAAGTTTTTAATAGATGATTTAGACTCTACTTTGTCTAAAGTACATCAAAAAACTATTGATGGAAGACCAATTAACCCTGGAGACGATGAATGGAACGCTAGTCGAGACAGGTTAATGCAAACTAAAGTAATGATGGGTAATTTTAATGTTTATCCAATCAATTGGCAATTAGCAGATCATTTAATAGGTGATGAACTTGCTAATAGAAAAGATGCTCATGCAGAGCATATACAATTTATGAAGGAAAGAAATTAATGAACTATGGCCTTGTAGCTCTATTCGTTTTTATCCTATTCTTTCCAAAGTTTATGTTAGCTATATTTGTAGCTATCGTAGCATTCATATTCGGGATATCAATTTAACATGAAGGATGAAATGAAAATAGTAACTATGTTATGTGTCTGTATGATACTAGTATTTTTAACTGCTTGTTCAGCAACACACAAAATAAAATTAGGAAAAAAATGTACTCCTGAACATCAAGAGTGGTCGTATGTTTGGTTTATAGAGAAAGGGAGTGATGACAATGTCTCAAAAGCAAACTGCAACTGATTGGATAACTAGAAGAGTAGGTGCAATGAATAGGTTGTTAAAGAAAAATAACAACAGACCTTTTCATGAGCATTTTATAGACGAACATTGGAGATTAATGAACACCACTTGTAAAACAAAAGCAGAATATAAAAAGGAAGGAAAAAAAAATGGACATCAATAAATGGAAATCAGTAGCCGTAGCGAAAGAAACACACACACTTCTTAAAGGTTTGTGCAATGAGAAAGAAAGAAATCCAGCTCGAATGATATCGAAGTTGGTTAAAGATTACATTGAATACCAAGCAAAGAAAAAAGGCGTATCAATGGAAAAATATAAATCTAACTTATTGCAAGCACTTAAGAAGAATGCTAAGGCTTAAGTCTTTTTCTTCCTTGTGTAAATGTCAGGTAAATTTATTAAAACTAAATGAGCCTGGCATCTACTTTTTACTTAATGAAAAAATAGAACTTGTTTACATAGGTGAATCTTCAAACCCTTTAATAAGAATTTTAAGCCATTACTTTAGAAGCTATCCCAATGGTAAGGATAAAAAAGGTATTGGCCCTGTCTTTAGCCACTTTAGAATCATTCTAACTAACGAAGATAAAAGAATCAGACAACATTACGAAAAAAGGTGGATAAAAAAATTTAATCCTCCTATCAATTGGAATGGACAATCTGAGGCTCCTTATCTTTTAACGAGAAAAGAATTAAATAGTTTTATTAAAGTTTACGAGAAATTTTTTAAGGAAGAAATGAGTTGGCATAAATATATAAATGATGAAGTTGTAAAACAAATGGATAAGTATATAGTCCACAAAAAGAAATTAAGGAAGGAAAGATATGCGAGGACAGGAAAATGAGTGAACAATATCATTCAGGAATGTTTTATCATAGAATGTTAAAAATGTTTCGTGAAGCTAATAAACCTAACGAAGAATACAAAATGTGCGATAAGTGTAAAGGCAATCATTATTATAGAACTGAAAATGGTGATACTAAATTTTGTGATAAGTGTAATGGCAAAAACTAAACACACGCGTAATGATGTACAAGATGTTTTGCAGATTTTAGCTGATAAGTTAGATCGTAAAGAATATGCTAAAGTCACATCATTGATGTCGATGCTCTTTGTAGGCCATACGTTTGAATTATCAGATGATGGATTTGAATTTATAAATTTAGTTATAAAAACTAAGAAGAACCAAGCAAAGAAACTTGTTAAGATTAATAGACAAAGCAATGTAATTAAGTTAAAACCTAGGGGTAACTAGTTATATTTTTCATTGTTTAGGGCGTGGAGGGAGACTGAAGCGCCCTTTTTTATTTCTTCTTCTTAAATAACTTACGTTGAGCTCTTTTTAGACTTCCTAGATCTAAGCCAATTAAATCTTTAACATTGTCTTGAAATTGAGAAGCTATGTTTTTACCATAACCACCCCCTAGATCTAATATTGTTTTTGGAGATAATTTGTTATTTGAAATAGAATACTGTCTTCCACTCAATGTGCTTTTTATTGAAGATTGTTTTTTTAGAGGTACAGCGCCTTTTTTAATTGCAGCATGAACATTATACTTGTCTAAACTTTTAACCTCTTGTCTGTATTTTTTTTGACGAGCTTTTTTTTTAGCGTAACTTATACCTGCTCTTACAATTGTTCTTACTACCATAACTCTTATTATACGTGATGATGTTTATTTTGACTAGCTGTTGTATAATGAATTATGAAATTCATTTTAACTATATATATCTGTTCGTTTATAGATTTCACGTGTACCACGGGAGTAGATGTTAAATTACAATTCACTACTTGGAAAGAATGTGTACAAGCTGCTCAAAGAGAATCTCACATAATCTTAGACTCTTTACCTGAGCGAATGGTAGAAGCCAATAGATTAGCCACTAAATACACCTGCCAACAACTTATCGGGGTTTAAAATTAAAAATTTGCGGGTATTAGTATACTAGGAGGTAATGCATAATGCGTAAGTAACATCCTAGTCGTAGGTCAACTTCTGTTGACTTACGACCCATAATGATCTAGTAGTCGAAATATGGAGCTACTAAATGAATACTACACAAAAAATCTTGAAGATTATGGGTATGGAAATTGCCTCTAAATTGATTCAATCTGATGCAGATTGTGAGACTCGTCTTTGGAGAGCGGTTATAAACACTGCTTTGGAGGATGTAATGATTACCAATCAAAATAGAACTGAGGCTGTATTGAAAGGTGCTGCGCACGACTGGTTTGCTTCTGATTCGGAAGACTTTGAATATGTTTGTTTAAACGCTGATTTAGACCCTAAATACGTAAGAAAACGGTATTTAGACGCTATGGAAAGGGGTGTTATTTTCTTTACTCGTAAGCAAAACTTGAATATAAAATACACTGAATTATATGACAGACTTCGGAAAACTAAGAACCCTGACGACCGTAAAAACATCACGCGATATATTAATCAATTGCGGAAAACTATATTTGAACTCTAGAAAATCTGAAAGAAAGTTTTATAAATATTTGTATGTCAAACTTAAAAAAAAATACGCCCACTAAAAAACTAAGACCTGACGAAACCCAAGAGTCCGTTGAGGAGTGGTCGGCGATGATTGCTCAAATGCAAGATTCGGGTAATGACCCAAAATGGCGAAAAAAAGGAACTAATCTAGAACAAACTACAAACAAAACAGGACAACGGCCACAGGTCACCGAGATGACTGTTAATAGCTACCAACAGCATTGGGTCGAGGCCACTGACACTGGTTGGCAGATAAGAATAGCCACTGACACTCAAAAAATCGTTATAAACTGTAACTATTCGTCAAAAAAACGTGGTAAAGACGGTAGGATCAGATCTATATAAGATATATTTAGGTCTTTACTCTTCCAACACCCTGAATATAACCTGACACTCCTGACACTAACCCCCTTTTCAGCTTATTAGTATTGATATATATAGCTTTATTGATGTCACAAACACCTTTTAAACCTGACACTCTACTGACACTTGTGACACTAATCTATCCTTGTGGACAAAAGAAGTAAACTTGTATACTGTCTTAATTGAGTGAAATATATCTTATTAATAACCATTGGATTAACTACGGGTTGTGCAAAGTACGAGCCAAACCCTTGGACAACGGTTGCAAGATTAATAATGGAGAATAACAATGATGACAAACGAGGATGTAAAGAGGCTGGATGCAATAGCTCAGGGGGAGTTAGTGAAACAACTCAATCAAGAGATAGCTTCGTTGAAAGCCAAACTAAAAGAAAAAGATGATCTCTTAAAACAAGAGATACAATATAAAATTCAGGAGCGAGAAAAATGGCAGGGAAAGCAAACGTAATTAAAACTGTAAGTGATTTAACAGCAAAGCAAAGAAGATTTGTTGAAATTTACGTAGCTAACTTTGGTTATATAAGTAAAACCGAAGCTGCTAGACAAGCTGGATATACAGCAAAAGACCCTAACACTATTGCTGCCAAGCTGACAAACCCAAATAGGAATCCACATGTTGTGAGATATCTTGAAAAAAAATTAGCGCAAGAACAAGGTAAGTATGCCAATAAACTTAGATCATATAAAAGATTTGAAAAATTTGGAGACGGTGCTGCTAATAAAAATCAATTTGCATCAGCTATAAATGCTGAGTTTAGATCAGGACAATTAGCTGGTATGTATGTTGATAAAAAAGAGATAACTCATAACTCATTGGAGGGGATGTCGCGTGAACAACTTGAAAAACGTTTATCAGAACTCGAGAAAAAAATCGGGGAAGGAAAAAACATCATTGACGTTACGCCAGAAGCAATTACTAAAAAGTGATGGCTGGCCTGGTTTCATAACAGTGTTTAATGAGGTACATAATAACTATATTACAACTGCAGTAGGATCTGTCTATGTTAAAACAACTGAAGAATAAAATAATTGATAAAATCCTATCTTGGATAGAGCACATTGGAAGTCGTATGAATGTGTATGCTTGGAATAAGAGATGGGGTAACAAAGAAGAAGGGTATGGTTATGGCAAAAGAAAGAAATAAAACTAAAAGAATACAACGAACAAAGACTTTAAATTTTAACCTTAAAAAGTTAAACAATAAAATTGAAGACTATCCCTTTGTAGAGATAAGATGGATGGATATCGAGGGGGACAGCGGCTGGTCGGATACTAAGACGCTAAAAAATCTAAAATTACCTATCTGTGTTTCTAAAGGTTATTTACTATCTCAGGCAAAAGGCGTAACAAGAATTTTTACTGATTATATTGAAACTAAAGAGAAAGACACGTTTGATAATATTGGTAACACAACAATTATACCTACTTCAGTTATACAATCTATAAAGAAAATTCCCTTAAAGTGAAGCCTGTTATAATAACATTACTATACTTAACCTTTGGAGGAGAGATAAAACAAACCTCGTTTGAGATAGCATCGGGCGAAAGCTGTGCTTCTTGGTTTAATATTAATGTGCAGGTGAAGGAGAATAAAAAGAAAAAACTGTTCAGTAATCACGTTTATCATGAGTATAAAGGTAAAAAAGTAATAGGTTATATATGTTCAGATCACCCTCCTCAGTAGCACGCTGTCTTAAATAAAATGGCCTTACGCAAACGTGAATCTAAACTCTTTGTAAGACTGCGTAAACATTTAAAAAACATATATTTTACAAGGATAGAAAGCTCAACTATACAAGGCATACCTGACGTTCATGGGGTAGGTAATGGCAAGTCTTTTTGGATTGAATTAAAGTCTACTGATGACAGTTTTCCGAAGCTGTCTAAGTTCCAACAAGCATGGTGTTATGAGTATGCAAGATACGGTGGCTCAGTTTTCGTGTTGCACCAAGCCCTCTCGCACAGAGCCATGAAACTGTACAGAGTGGTCGGTGGCCAGCAACCCTCGTCCTCGTTCTCGTTTTCTCGTTCCCTCGTTCTTCTAAAAACCATCACCGACCCAGCAGCCCAGGCAGCGTGGCAGGATCTGGGCACAGCTCTCCTCGTTTAGTTCCCGTTTCTCGTTGGTCGGTATTGCTTGCTAACCAGCACTGGCCACAGGAGCATCCTTCTGGCAGCGTGATGGAAGCTGGTGCTAGAAAGAAAAGGCTTGACAGATCTCCCACCGTAGCCTATATACATTACGCGAGGTACGCTCTTGGATATTCTAGTGCACGTCTGGTCCGTAGGAGCTACTTCGTTGGGCCTCCGAAGTAATAGGGGTAAAGCCATACTACTAAGTAGGTATCGTAAGAGGCCCGTAACAATTAACAACGAACAAAGGACAACTAATGAATAAAATATACAACAGCATCCTTGTAGAAGCTGCAGCGGTAATCATGATGATACTGATACTGAACTTACTGGGAGTCGTCCATGTCTCGTAACAGTTCTCGTTCTCTCATCGCCGTTTCTCGTCTAACGGTGGCCTGTGCAGCAGTAGCTGGATCCCTGAAGGATACCCCCCAGTCTGGTAGAAGCTCGTGATCCTCGTATTTGGTTTGATCATGGCGAGTGTCCTGTACCCAAGAGCATCTGGCTACGCCTTCTGGACGCTGGTTAGTTTAATTGTAATGTTAGCCCAAAAAGCAGGTGGTGTATTTTAGGGGTTGACTATATTGTGGGATATGATAAGACAATAGGATAAACAATGAACAGGAGTAAAACATGGGACTAGACCAATACGCAAACGTAAGAGATAAACAAAGTGGAAAGATGAAGTCACCTGACTTTGATAAAATCTATTCCAATAAACAAGACGAATACAAGCCAACGGATCACGGTTTCGTTTGGAGAAAACATTCGCGTCTTCAACAATTCATGCAAGACATTTGGGGAGAACAAAATCCTGATAGTGAGGCTATGAACGGAGATGATGAGTTGGTAATAACCAAAGACATCATTGAGGCATTACGCAAAGAAGTAGATAGTAATTATCATAGTTCTTTTTGTGGTGGTGGTTTCTTTTGGGGACATCAGTTTCAAGAAGAGGCAGTCAAAGAATATGCTGACCTTGATAAACAGTTCTGTGATTGGGCAGAAAAAGAATTAGACAACGGCAACGAAGTTATTTATAGTTGCTCGTGGTAAATTAGTTTCTCGGTGGCGATTGTTTGATTACCTCTTTCAATCGTCATTAGGAAAATGCCGTGGTGCAGAACGTGTGCATGCTAGTATGCTATCGGTACGACAGTGGGGGGATAGAAATCCCCCACCGTCCTTTCATGGGTGGTCTTTTGTCAGAGTAGCTCCTGTTTTAGACCACTCGCCAATCCTCGTTCTCGTTTCTTCGCTAAAGAACTTTTCTTACTTTAATACATTAGCACCAGACCCCCCTGAAGCACGGCAGTCTGGTAGCTCGTTTCTCGTTAAAGAACTATGAGGTTTGTTGGCTTTGTTAACTAATAACCATCAGGCAGCGCCAGGAGCTCTGGATCTTTTTGCTTGACTGTTCTCCCATCATGTCTTATGTATACGAATCAACAACGGAAAGGATAAACAATGACAAAAGAATATACTTATACGAAAAACAAAGACGACTTCATGGGCTCAGAA
>Ga0209634_1003403_pt1 | contig 10743 bp, 10 predicted proteins | sample LinPmetageLP40_FD_184043 | JGI IMG/M metagenome (GOLD analysis project Ga0209634, IMG submission 184043) | Marine viral communities from the Pacific Ocean - LP-40 (SPAdes) (version 2) | ecosystem: Environmental > Aquatic > Marine > Oceanic | place: Pacific Ocean | collected 2010-08-26 | reverse complement strand
ACTAGTGAGCAACCAAAGTTCATACCATTGTTTCTGCGCAAATTAGGTGCCGGCTTTATGACTGGTTGCAGATCAGTTAGCGCCCAAGATGCGTATTTTGCCTTCGATCCATACGTCTTTTTAGGCGGAGCCCTTGCCGCGCGCTTTCGAGGTGCGCGGGCGCTCTATTTCTGCCGCAACGACCAAGTTTATCAGCAACGCGAGATACAGCGGCACAAAGGTCTTCGCAGACATGTCCCAATTCGTCTGTATGTTCTCCAGCTCGTTTGCTTGATCCTCTGCTCGGAATATATCGTACAATCTGACTTTTCCAGACACAGACTATTAAACCGCTTTTGGTGGTTCTTCGGGATCAAAAAGAAGGAAAAGGTTCGGATCTTAGAAAATGACCTCCACCTTCCGCTCGCGCAGTTGTGCAAACCAAGGGATGAAGCAGTACTACGGGTTGCTTTCATTTCAAACGACGCTTGGGATAAAAAGGGATTTTCTTTTATCGAACGAATGGTGACAGATCCAGCGTTCTTGAGCGCGCAAATTGAATTTCGGCTTATCGGAAAGGGCCCGGCCTTCGATAAGATCGCTACTTCGGCTCGGCTTGCGGTGTCATCTGGGAAGCTGACGCTCATTGGATACATTGATGGCCCGGAGCCAATCCCTCAACTGGCCGATGTAGTCCTCGTTCCATCGGTAGTTGACCATTTCCCTAATTTGCTAATAGAATGTGCTGCTCTCGGTGTCCCCATGCTACTCAGCGACATAGAGGCTCATCGCCATATCTTTCCAGAACATCCAGGCTACTTCCCGTTGTCAACGACACCCGCCGAGGTTGTCACGCGTCTGATTGCGTTACATAGACGCCCACGAGAGCGCTCTAGCATTGCGCGGCGGCAGCAAATGACGATTGCGCGCTTGGCGGACGCATGGGACAAACCGCTGTGTAGACTTTTCGGGGAAAACTGAGTTGTTTAAAACCCACTGTAGATCGAAAATTAATCAAGTTTCTATAGCAACTCTGGCTCATGTCTATCTTGAGGTAACTGAGGCCAGCTATTTCCAATGACGATCCGACTTCCATTATTGCCGCATATAAGGAAATCCTACCTAGCAGGTGGGCTGATACTCTGGGCGATTTTGACCGCCGGTTTTAGCAGCGGCCCTATCTTGGGCCAAATCGATAAGATTGTAATTGTTACGCTGCTCTTTGGAACAGTTGTGATCATTGATCCAAAGGTACACCTGCGCCCATTGTTGCTCGTGGCATCAACGGCGTTCTATGGGCTTTTTTGGATGTTGGACTGTACGTTTTCAGTCTGCAGTCCAGTCGTGGAGGGAACGGGCACTAACGTCCTTCGGTTTGTAATTTATTATCTGTCCTTTGCCTTTCTCCGTAAACATGACGCCATCCGCATTACCCCCCAAGTTGTTCTAGTTTCGCTATTATTTTTCGTCATCGGACTATTCGCACAGGGAGATCTGAGTCTGCTACGCTCGCTCGGGGCCCTCGGGCAAGATCAGTTTTTCAACAGTTATCGCTTCGGCATCGAAAACGAAACTAACAACATCAATTACACTGCGATGGTGTTAGCGACACTCGTGCCATTTGCTTTTCCCAGGCGGCCAACTGATCTAATAGGGGTTTTAAGCCTCGTCTGCATCGCGACACTTGTAATTGCAACTTATAGTCGTAGTGGCATCGTCTTGTACGGAGTACTCTTAATACTAAGCGGTATTTCAATTTGGGGTTTGAGCGTCGGGCGCGCTATCTTCCTTGCGTCACTCTGTCTCGGCGCATTCCTGATCATTGAATCATTGGGTTACTTCTCATTAAGATCATTTGATTTGGTCAACGACGCTTCGGGGGCTGCGCGCCTTGGCGTGTTTGATTTTTTGTTTGAGCTTGAACCGTTCGGGCAGAAACAACTCCTAAGCGACTACTCACAGATCGGAGCCATCGATAATGCTCTTGTTAGGCACCTTCTCGGGTCTGGATTTCTGATCCTCCTGATCATGGTTCCCAGCTTAGCCCTAGTGTGGCAAGCTATCCGTCACATGGTCAACAGATTGCCCGAAAATCGCGCCGCTATAGCTGCGTTCGGCTGGCTCATGACTGTGATTTTGGATGACCAGGTCTTCAGTCTTTGGGGTGGCTTCGTTTTTGCCTGGTTCGCCTCAAGACCTCACCCATATACTACCTGTACAAGCGCATACAAAACCGAGGATGAGCTAGGCAAAATTCTGTCCGCGCCGGCTTCACGATATAGCTGAATCGAAAATTTGGCGCATGGGTTCACTGTTAGATTTGACGGGTTCCATCAAACTTTCCGAAGCCTACGCCAGCCTTCTTGCCAAACGCAATCCACTAGCGGAGATCAGCCCGGAGACCACTATCACGGCACACGCAATCCGCGTTGCTACATGACAGTGGAATCAACAAGAAAAGGATTTGACCCAAATGCCAATTCAGAAAGTACAGGCGGCAAATGCCCGATAAATTTGTGAAAGACAAACCGGATATGACACGACAGGGGTTTTATATTGCGATCCCTCGTTATTTTCGTCTGTTCGTTTCTACACGCGCTAAACTATATGCAGTATATGCACGAGTGAGGAAGCTTCCATTCCGGCTTACTAAGGAAACTCAGGTAGTCGTTGATAGTTATCCTCGCAGTGCCAACTCGTTTTTTGAAGCCGCTTTCACGAAGGCGCATGAAGGTCGTATTGAAGTTGCACATCATTCCCATGCTGCGGCCCAGGTTCTATCTGGCGCGGCACGTGGCCTCCCTTGCATCATACTCCTGCGAGAACCTGAGGCCGCGATTGCGTCTCTTTACGAGATGCATGGTGGGCAATACCCGATATGGCTTTGCACGCAGGAATACGTGACCTTCTATTCCGCTCTCGTTCCGGCACTAGACAAACTGATGATCATCACCACTGAAACCCTCGAAACCCGCTTCTATAGACTGATGATAACGCTGCGAGACCGCTGGGACCTTCCTGTAAAACCATACGAGATTGATGCGGCCATGCGCTCGGAGTTGTACAAAATGGTCGACAAGACCGGGAAAGCGCGAAACGCAGGCGCATCTGAGCGTTATTCTGAGCGTCTAAATTCGGAAGAAAAAGCTCAGCGTCGCGCCGATCTCCACGCGATCCGAAGGATGGTAATCGATCCCGATAATGCACTCAGTCTCGGCAAAGCGCGAGAACTCTACGAAAGGTTCAAACTCAATGCGTTATGATACAAGACCCGGGAGAGCAAATTGATATGCGGATAGCTTTCATTGGGGGATGGCTTTCTTGGCAATCTTTTGGTGTGAAGGAAGTTGTAGAACACCTGTCGGCGGCGCTTGCTGCGCGTGGACACGACGTTCGTGTGTTCGGTATCGCTGACAAAGAGTGGCGCGAGGGCGGCGCGGTTAATTGGTCAGGGGCTCCGGCTCAAGCCTTCGATAGCATTGGGCCAAAAAGTTTCGGGTTCGCGCCCGGTCTTCAGTCGGCGATCGAAGCATTTAGCCCTGACGTAATCCATGCGCACGGCCTCTGGATATATGGGTCTTTGGTATCTTCTCGTCTTGGGCGTCGCGGGTTTCCCAACGTGATTTCGCCGCATGGTATGCTCGACCCCTGGGCATTAAAACAGTCTCGAAAAAAGAAGTTAATTGCCGGAAAGCTGTTCGAAGACGGTCACCTGCGTGATGCCGCCGCTATTCACGCGCTCAACACTGAGGAGTTAGCTGCAATTCGCGCATATTGCCCAGAAACTCCGGTAGCAGTGTTGCCCAATGGGGTTAACCTTCCCGACCCGATAACGGTGTTGCCACCACCTACATGGCGCGCCCTTTTACCGATCGACGCACGGGTATTGTTGTATCTCGGTCGCCTGCATCGAAAGAAGAACCTCTTGCGCCTTATTGAAGCCTTTGCCGCTACGAGATGCAATCCATGGCATCTCGTGATCGCGGGTCCGGATCAGGATGGAGAAGAGGCAATTCTGCGAAAATCTGCGGCTGCTCTAGGTATTTTAGAACGAGTTCATTTCGTTGGCAGCCAATTTGGTGCCGACAAGACAGCAAGCTTTGCTGCAGCAGACGGGTTCGTGCTGCCGTCTTTTTCAGAAGGCCTGCCGATGGCGGTGCTTGAGGCCTGGGCAGCGCAAGTTCCAGTTTTAATGTCTGAACAGTGTAACTTACCCAACAGCTTTGTAGAAAAAGCCGCATTGGCCACCGGAGTGGAAACAGACGCTATCGCAGATACATTGCGAAACTTTTTTGAAATGCCGCACGGTCGGCGTGTGGCGATCGGTGCGCGGGGCTTTAGCTTGGTTTCGAGAGACTACTCTTGGGCCGGAGTGGCGTCTCATTTCGAAACGCTTTATGAGTGGTGTCATCATCAGGGTTCCCCGAATGCGCCAAGCTTTTTAAGGTTCACGCAGGCAAGGGTTGGCGTATGATGCAGCGCGAAGTAATCGTTACTCCAGAAAATAGGCGCGCGCGGCTACAATTGAAGCATAAGGAACAGGTCAGTTGACTAAGTCGGACCTTCCGGTATGAGCCGTCCAGGGCGGCTTGCCAAACTTACGCCTATTCGGGGCCGCGACCGTGTTCGAAGACTGCTTTGGCGCATCGTTCGGCTTCTGATGTACTCGCCCACTCCAGTTTACATGCACCGGTGGCGGTGCAGTGTGTTGAGAGCATTCGGCGCTAACGTCCATGAAAGCGCCTTCCCTTACCCAGACGCAAAAATTTGGGCACCTTGGAACTTAGTTATGAACAGCGGCAGTTGCCTTGGCCCAAATGTTGAATGTTATAATGTTGCGCTAGTGCATCTTGGGCGTGACGTCACTGTCAGTCAGCGGAGTCATTTGTGTACCGCGAGCCACGATTATAACGATCCTAAATTTCCATTGACCGGAGCCCCGATCGTGATTAGCGATGGCGCTTGGATTGCAGCTGAAGCTTTCGTCGGACCTGGTGTCAGGATTGGCGCAAGGGCTGTCGTGTTGGCGCGAAGCGTGATCGTGAATGATGTAGAGCCAAGCGCTGTCATGGGGGGCAACCCGGCGAGGCATGTGCGCGACCGCGCGTTCAATTCAGATAAATTACCCCGGGATGAAACGATATGAACTGGCAGACTAATTCGGCGCTGATTTCACTTCGCAATGTCGCTCGAAAAGCTGGTCTGACAAAATTCGTAGGCCGTATGCGAACTGGACAAGGTTACGAAGATGCATTCGACAAAGCGCTCTTTGGAACTTTGCGCAATGGGGACATCGTTTGGGATGTAGGTGCCAACGTCGGTTATTATACAAAGCGCTTCGCCGAAGTTGTTGGGTCACATGGGAAGTGCATAGCCTTCGAGCCGTTTCCTGAAACAGCTGAAAAGCTTCGCGTGAATCTTCACGGAATCAAAAATTACTCACTTGAGGTTTGTGCGCTTGGAGCTGCGGCCGGCAAAGTCATGATGCAGGTAGGTGGTGATGAGCTGGGCGCCACAAATCGCATCGTTGAGGGACAACGTGGCGGATTCGAGATTGAGATTTTAACAGGCGACGCTATTATTTTGGAAACCCGTATCGAGGCGCCGAATGTGGTCAAAATCGATACAGAAGGCTTTGAGCTTGATGTGCTTCGTGGGATGTCTAAGTTGATGCGGGACCCGATGCTCCGAGCACTCTTTGTTGAAGTGCATTTTGGCCTTCTGGCAGAGCGCGGCACGCCGAAGGCGCCGGCCGAAATCGAGTCACTCCTAAAAGCCGCCGGGTTCAAGACGCGCTGGGTTGATCCCTCCCATATTGAAGCGGTTCGAGGTTAAAGCGTTGCAGAGAGTCCGACTCCCAAACACTAACCTTAGTATCAGTCGATTTTCTTTTGGCACAGCGCAACTGCATCATGTCGGAACCGCTAAAGCTCAGATAGCCCATCTGGAGGCGGCAGCTGAGCAAGGTTTTTCGCACTTTGATTCTGCACCGCTATACGGATTTGGTGGCGCAGAGCGAGCCTTGGGCCTAGCGTTCTCTGATGAGAGCGAGATCACTGTTGCGACAAAAGTAGGCCTTTATCCGCCCGGGGGCTGCGAGCAGGGCCGGGTATCAACGCTGGCCCGAAAGGTGGCGGGTAAGGTGTGGCCTAAGCTATCGCGTACTGTGGTTGATCTCGCGGTAGAACGTGCACGCGAAAGCCTTGAAAGAAGCCTGCAGCGCCTCGGCCGAGACAAAATTGATCTTCTCTTGCTCCATGAACCTTCCGCAGAACTGATTCAAACCGATGAATGGTTGGGTTGGATTGAAAATGAGCGTGATCGGATTCGGAACGTTGGCATCGCTGGACCACAGGACGTAGTAGGGCCATTTCTTGGCATCAAAAATCAGCTCACCCAAGTGGTCCAGACCCGAGACAGTCTTGAGGGACGCGAGGCTGACATTCTAACATCCGTAGACCGCCCATTCCAGCTTACTTACGGTTATTTCACGGGACGTGCGCATAAACGTGATGGGCGTGAGGTCCTGTCAGCGGCGTTGGCAAGGAACACAACAGGATCGATAATTGTCTCAACACGCTCAAGAGAGCGCCTTAAGGCCTTTGCTGAGGTCGAAAAGCAGCATGGTGGTTTGCAGTGAAGTTACGAATTAACCCAAAATGTTGAGATCTCTCGAGGAGACCGCGCCGGAAACTGCCATCGAGGTAGATGCAATCATCGTAGGCGCTGGTCTTGCAGGGCTCTTCTTAGCCGCACGTCTTGCGGATAGAGGGCTCCGTGTCCTTGTTAGCGAAAGTGGTGGACGGACGCAAATCGAGGAAACGCATCCACTGAATGATGTGGAAATGACTGGCGCCGCTTATGAAGGCGCTGCACATGGTCGGTTCCGCTGTCTTGGTGGAACCTCGTCACGGTGGGGGGGCGCGTTACTCCCCTACCTCGACACAGATCTGTTGAAACACCCCTGCGGTTGGCACTCAGGTTGGGGCACGGATGAAGAGGTATTGTCCCACGCATTATCAGATGTTGAAGCAGCCTTCGGCGTGACCTCTGACAGCTACGAAGGAGGTGGGGAGCTATCTGACTTGCTGCCAACCTTTAAACCGCGATTGCCAAAATGGCCCGTGTTTCGAAAGCGCAATACGGCAAACATCTTCGGCGATCAAATCCGGAATGATGGGCAGCTGCAGGTCTGGACTGACGCGACGGTTACAAAAATTTTGCTGAATTCTGGCTGCGTTAGCGGCGTTGTGGCAGAGGGTCCTTCCGGAAATAGTCTCACAGCTAAAGCGCTGAGCGTAATTCTGGCTTGTGGCGCGATAGAAGCGACGCGTATGCTCCTGCTCTTGAACCGCGCGCATGAAGGCCGGCTCTTCCCAAAAGAATCGCCGTTAGGCGTTGGCTTTCATGATCACCTATCGGCTCCAATCGCTGATTTGCAGGTGTTTGATCGGCGAGAGATCTCTCGGTTGTTTGGCTTCCGTTTTGTGCCTGGGGGCATGCGGAACCTGCGCTTTGAGCTTTCTGCGGAAACACGTTTTGACAAAGAGCTACCCGGTTCATTTTTGCATGTTGCATTCTCGCGAGAAGAGGAAAATGGGTTTGAGGGTTTGCGAAGAGTTCTTCAAACGGCTCAAAGTCGAAAAATGCCTTCGATATTTGACATCGGCCTCATTCTCGCGGACATGCCTTGGTTTGCCCGAGCCGTCTGGTGGCGGGCCGTTGAAAAGCGGCTCTACCCTCCGCCCGGGTCTACGTTCGAGCTCCATCTGGTGACAGAGCAGGAGCCGAATGAGCGCAACACTATCAGCCTCTCCGAGACCCAATGTGATCCATTTGGTTTGCCACAGGCACGCATCGACTGGCACATTAGCGATTCGGATATCGAAATGTTCCTAAAAATTGCAGACCACACAGCTGAATGCTGGAGCCATGGCAGGATTAGTCATATTGCTGATCTTAATGTGCGGTCAAAAGATAATGTAATAGGTGCCGTGCGCGATGGTGGTGGCATCTTTCATCCAGCTGGCACGACGCGGATCGGCGACACTGCTAAGGATGGTGCCGTTGACAATCAATTGCGCGTTCATGGAGTGCCGGGGCTACGCGTTTTGGCGACGTCGGTTTTCCCAAGCATCGGCGGCTCAAGCCCAAGCCTTGCTCTAACCCAAATGGCAGTTCGTATGGCAGATGAGATTGCACGGGATTGTTCCCGCGCTATGAATTAGCAATTGACTTCGTGAGTGAACCGCGTGTGCCAAACTGTGGTCTAGCATTGAGCCCAATACGATGCGGCAAATCAGATCTCAGGCCTCTGATTTTGAGCGGCTGTGCTATGCAATTTTTAAACGCTCGATAACAATGCTTCTTGGGCGTTTTCATTGAGCCAGTTTCCCGCAAGCTTCATTCCCAATAAAGAGACGAGATGACCCTAACCGTCGTAATCCTTACCAAGAACGAAGAGCGCCACATCACGCGTGCGCTTGGGTCTGTTTCAGGCATCTCGGATCGCTGTGTTGTCGTCGACAGCGGTTCTGATGATCGCACCGTGGAGTTGGCCGAGGCGCGGGGCGCAAAAATTCTGTTAAACCCCTTTGTAACGCAGGCGCAGCAGTTCAACTGGGCGCTGGATCAGTTGCCGGGCGACACGGAGTGGGTGTTGCGGCTTGATGCCGATGAAATCGTCACAGAGGCCCTCGCCCAACAAATCAAAGAAGCACTTCCCAAGCTCGGATCTGACATCAAGGGAATCTATATTTCACGACGCATGCATTTCCTGGGCCGTCCCATTCGGTGGGGTGGGCTCTTCCCGATCCGGGTGCTCAGGGTATTCCGGCATGGCGCTGGTCGGTGCGAAGACCGCTGGATGGACGAGCACATTCTCGTCGATGGCGCCACGGCCGATCTCTCCGGCGAGATCATCGACGATAATATCAATTCGCTGACCTGGTGGACGGAAAAACACAACGCGTATGCGTCGCGCGAGGTCGTCGATCTGTTGAACCTTGAATGCGGCTTCATGGCGCATGAGACAGTAGCCGATATCCGCGGCGGCCAGCAGGCTGGCGTCAAGCGCTGGCTCAAAGAGAAGGTCTATGCCCGACTCCCAGGTGGTTTACGTGCCTTTGTCTACTTCTTTTACCGCTACGTCGTCCGGCTGGGGTTTCTGGATGGGAAAGAGGGGACAGCGTTCCACGTGCTTCAGGGCTTTTGGTATCGCTACCTCGTCGACATGAAGCTTCATGAAGTCCAAACGTACATCACAAAAAACAATGTAGATGTTGAGACAGCCATCCAGGATGTACTCGGAATTAACGTTTCCCATCAGGCCAAAATCAAGTGATGAAATTCCCTCCCTGAGCGATCAGGTCATCAAGCGCTTAGCATTGGTCAAATTTCCGAACCTAAAAAGGCTGCCTCAATATGAAGAGTTCCCCTAGAAACATTGCTGTTATCGGCCTTGGCTATGTCGGCCTATCGAATGCCGTGCTGCTCGCACAGCATAATAAGGTAACGGCAGTCGATATTTCGGAAGATCGGGTTGCAATGGTGAACGCCCGCAAATGCCCGATCGAAGATATTGAACTGGCCGCGTACCTCGCGATGAAGGACCTTGATCTGACCGCGACGACCGATCTTGAGGCGGCTTTGGCTGACGCAGCTTTTGCGATTGTCGCTTCCCCTACGAACTACGATCCAGTCGAGAACTTCTTCGATACGTCATCCGTCGAAACCATTGCGCGCGCCGTGATCAAGGCAAACCCTGAGACTGTCGTTGTGATTAAATCAACCATTCCGGTGGGCTTCGTGCGTCGTCTGCGCGAAGAGCTGGATACAGACCGGGTGATTTTCAGCCCCGAATTCTTGCGCGAGGGCCAAGCCCTTCATGACAACTTGTACCCTTCCCGTATTATTGTTGGAGAACGCAGTGAACGGGCACGTGACTTCGCTAGTTTACTGCTTGAAGGTAGCGTTACTCGCGATGCACCGGTCCTGTTTACCGATCCGGATGAGGCTGAAGCGATCAAGCTCTTTGCAAATACATACCTTGCCATGCGGGTGGCGTTTTTCAACGAGCTTGACAGCTATGCGATGTCCGATGGAATGGACACACGTCAGATCATCGAGGGCGTCGGTCTCGACCCGCGTATCGGGACGCATTACAACAACCCGTCCTTCGGCTATGGCGGCTACTGCCTTCCCAAAGACACCAAACAACTCCTCGCGAACTATTCCGAGGTGCCGCAAAATCTGGTCCGTGCGATCGTCGACGCCAACCGGACGCGCAAGGATTTTCTGTCTGATCGGATCATTGCGCGCAAATCAGGCGTGGTCGGGATTTACCGGCTGGTCATGAAGGCGGGAAGTGACAACTATCGCCAGTCATCCATTCAAGGGATCATGAAGCGTATCAAAGCAAAAGGCATTGAAGTGATTGTCTATGAGCCTGTGATCGAGGAAGAACAGTTTTTCGGCTCACGCGTGATCCGTGACCTCGACGCGTTCAAGAACGAGGCAGATCTGATTGTGACAAACCGCGTAACCGACGAGATTGGAGACGTCGCGGACAAGCTCTTCACGCGCGATCTGTTTGGTGCGGACTGATGCAATTTGATATCGAGGGAAAGAAGATGCGCACAGCACTTGTGACGGGTCCGGCTGGTTTCATCGGCTACCATGTTTGCCAGCGTCTCCTGGCGGATGGCTTTCGGGTCATCGGGATCGATGCTCTCACAGACTACTACGACGTCGCTCTAAAGCCAT
>Ga0209634_1003400_pt1 | contig 10752 bp, 25 predicted proteins | sample LinPmetageLP40_FD_184043 | JGI IMG/M metagenome (GOLD analysis project Ga0209634, IMG submission 184043) | Marine viral communities from the Pacific Ocean - LP-40 (SPAdes) (version 2) | ecosystem: Environmental > Aquatic > Marine > Oceanic | place: Pacific Ocean | collected 2010-08-26 | reverse complement strand
AGTATGTTGGAAATGGCGTTGGAAGATCCAACCGGAGAAATTCGTTTGCCATAAGATACTGGACCTGGGATCAGTCATTAATGACTGTGGAGATATAACACTATAACAAGGGTCGCGAGGTAGTGATGCGCACCAGACCGCAAATTCTAGAATGACCGGTCCGCCCTACGTAGCATAGTGACTGATCATAGAATTCAGTTTAGAATGATTCTAAGAATCATTCTAAAGAAGAGAAGAGTAGAGCGCCAAGCCTCAAGCTTCAAGCAACGCTTGACAATGGTTCAGGGATAATGTAGGATGTATTTGTGTTTAAGTTGGTTGAAAAATTAGATACCAGAAGCAGGATAACACGAGGATGCTAACGCTACCCGCACTTGCCCTGCAACACATAACTAGAAAGGAATAATTATGGATAATGAAACAGAACAAAAGATACAAAGTAATTCGCTGGTAAGGATAGCGGATGCATTGGAAGAGGTGCTTCGGCTGGTGAAGGAAGACCAGGCTAAGACTGCGGAGCGTTACAGAAAGTATGACAATGAAGATGAGTAAGACTAACAGAGCAGGATCTGAAAGTGTACAGATCCTGCTGCACCACTGGCGCTGGTTACAGGACCAGGGACCGAGCTACAAGCGACAAGCAGCAAGCGCCAAGCGTCAAGCTGCAAGCTTGACAAGGAAACATTATAATGATATTGTATCCTATAAACTAAAGGAGAAAGATTAATGAACTACTACACAGAAAAACTAGAAGACTTCGGATATAGAGAACAAGACATGGCGAAAGATTTATTTGAAGCATGGAAATTAAACGGTTTACCATCAGACTTTAATAATGATGGTGTTAAAGTTGCCATGAATATGTCAAGCGGTTATGTATTCTTAACTAACTCTGATTATCAAGTTGTTATGTGTGATGATGATAAAAAGTTATATTCTTTTTATTCTTCACCATACGAAGGTAAAGAAGGTTGTTTTGAAGAACTACTAGAAGAATATGAAGATATGCATCACGAAGACAAAGAATGGTTCAGAGATGTTGCTAAAGAAATAAACAGAGAAAACGAAATAAAATAGAATATGGCAAACACTAGAACGGCCTCATATGTTTGGTACTTTCACGACCACAAGTGGAAGCAGCGGCATGATCCGAGGGTCAAGCTTAAAGTCTCAAGTCCCAAGCACCACGCTCCTATATTCAGGAAGCGCCAAGCGCTTCAAGCATCAAGCGACAAGCGTCAAGCCCCAAGCAGCAAGCGTCAAGCTTAAACCCGCAAGCATCAAGCTCCATGATTCGTGAACCACGGAAAAGTTTCACGGTACTTGGACCAAGGGCCTCTGCTATGATAAATGTATTGTGTGGATGCCTCACATGGAAGGCTATTTGGTGTGGTGAGAATCGTATCTTGTTACCTGAAGTGACTTTCAGTTCGATAGTGAAAAAGTGGCCAGAACTATTATAGCCCAGTATATCGGGAGTACCAAGTAAGCTACTATTTTCAAGTCTATTAAGCGAAAAACCAGTAAAAGATTTCTTAACTTTTTTATATAATTTAGCTTCTGGTCCCATGTGGTTTTTAAAGTAACATTGTCATGCATTAGTAGTCCTTTTGAAGTTTATCTGGCAAGATAAGCTTAGAAGGTTTTTCAGTTTTTAAAACTAATCTGTGTGCACTATGACCTGGTTGACCAATGATTGGAGTAGCATTTTCATGTACTTCCATTCGTCTGATCTCATGTAACTTTCCATTTATCTCTACAAAGATGACAGCATTCTTTACTGCGTCAGAGCCTTTTGTAAAATTATTTAGAAACAGTTGGAGGTCTTGTACTCTCATGAATCTTTTTGACTTAGCTTGCTTGACAAATCCTGTATCACTTTTTTATAACCTTGCAAGAGATTTTTATTCTTTTCATTTTCTGATGCAACTTGTTTTAATTCCCATATCTCTTTCTTCTGTTCTTGTATAAGAGTCTTGTATCCTTCTATTATTTCTTCTAATTCTGCTGTATTTCTATGTACTTTCATGTATTGACTTTATAGGATAGTTACCTTAAATTGTCAATATGGGTGTACCAAAAAGATTAACAGAAATGCAACAACGATTCGCTGAGTTTTTAGTATTCGGTGGACCGGAAGGACCAATGACACAAACAGAAGCAGCAATTGCTGCTGGCTACAGTCCTAATCGTGCAAGGCAAGAAGGATCAGAACTTTGTAATCCAAGGTTGTCTCCATTAGTTGCAAAATATTTAGGTCAGTTAAGAGAGGAAAGAATTAGAAAACACGAAGTGTCTTACGAAGGACACATAGCAGAACTTGCTAGACTTCGAGAGGCCGCTTTAAAAAAAGGATCATTTTCTTCAGCAGTGAACGCGGAAGCAAACAGAGGAAAAGCAGCAGGATTATACATAGATAGAAAGATAATAAAAACAGGAAAACTAGAGGACCTATCAGAACAAGAGATAGAAGCAAAAATGAAACAGATAATAGACGATTACGGGTCTCTAATAAATGTGACACCTACTAATGAATCTTCGTTATCTTCTTCACACACGAAGTCGGAAAAACAGACCTCTCCGAAAAAGTAAGAGAACCATCATCATCAACATCATAACCAGAAAATATCTTTACAGTATCTTTGTCTTTACTAAACAACCAACCCTCGCTTACAGGTGTTGCTAGCTTCATACTTTTAAATTCTTTTTCATTACCCCAACCACCTTCTGTGATAATATCAATCCAATCTATACGTACTCTTTTAAATGGAAATTTAACTAATTGTTTTACAACTTTAGGTTTGTCATAACTGTTTATTCGTCTCAGTTTTTTTCTCATATAGTATTCTACCACAGATTTTTTATTTTAAAAAACACATTCGCGCGCGTGGACCGAAATTTGATAGTACACTTTATCTCTAAATAAAATAAAAAGTGTACCATAAAGTGTCCACCCTAAAGTCATATATACCAACACTTCTAAGCCAAAAGTACACCTAGTACACTTTATTTCTGAAATAAAAAAAAAATAAATAAAATCTGTCACAGAATACTATAGTACGGTTTTTATGTACTTCTTAGCCACATTATCGCCATACTTCCGCTCATATTCTGCCTCAATCTTTATCATAAGGTCCGTGATCCCTGATTCGTCCATCTTGACCACACACTCCATGGCGCTTGAAACAAGGTCCTTTTGTTTTTTTATAGCCTTATTCTTCTGGTGTACTTCGGGTATTCCCCATCTCGTTTGATCTGTCATGATTTATCTCCTTTAATATTTCTTTAGATTCTTTAATGCTATCTTTCACATCTTGTGACCATTCATCAAATATATTTTGACTTTCTTTTACGTATTTTATTAGTTCTATTAAAACTTTTCTTGAATTTACCTCATATTTATAAGGCATTTGCTGTTCTATAATACTCATGGCTATTTTTTTTCTTATAGGTTTGCTATATTTTCTATTCAAAAGAAAAATTGTTTTTCTAATTTTTTCAGAAAAAACTCTGTTGCCTCTAACAGAAGACAAATATTCAGTTTGTAGACCTATTCTTTTTTTTAGATAAGATACTTTTTTGTAATAAGTATCTAAATTATCTAAATTTTTATATACTTTTTCTTGTTCTTTTAATTTTTTATCTATTCTTTTCTGTCTATTTTCTTCTATTAGTTTCCTTTTTTTCTCTTTTTTATTTAGTTTTACTTCATTTAATTTTCTAACTTCTGTTATTACAAAATCAGAATCTGAGTTAGTTCTTATTGGTATCCATCTTTGTGACATTAAAATCCTCTTCTTTCATTGGTGTTGTTTTTTCTTTCTCGTCATGCATTAGGTCATAATACATGTCTATTCTCTTCAAAGCCTTATGTTTAAAGCGCCTTAATTCAGGTCCTTCAACTTTGAATTCTTGATAATATAGGTCAGGCGTGCATACCATGATAACTCCTTGCTGTATGTTGCTGCCGTATACGTAGTCATGGGCCATTGCGTACATTGCAATTTGTAAATAATAATCTTCGATCCATTCTTCTTTTTTAGGACGGTTAGCTTGTTTGAAGTCAACAACAGTCTCAACACCGTTATGCGAGCATACAAGGTCTGTTTGGCCCGCGTATAGGCCAGGATAGTGTAACGTAACTTCGGAACCATAATACTCTTCAACCGGTGCAAGACCGATCTCCATAATTTTATTGGCCATGGGACGCGCCTGGCATCCGAGTTCTGTAAGATCATCGTAACCAACGCCCGTGACATAAGATTCCAGGAATTTGTGCATACTAGTGCCCCGTGCACTAGATACATTCTTGATTCGTTCTGCCTGTTCTTCACCGACTTTAGCCTTCCATTTTTTTAAAAATTCTGTATTTTTGGTAGCGCCTAATATCGTAGTAACACTTGGAAGTCTATAAGAACTTATCTCATACACACGTTTTCCAGTATCAGGGTCCGTGATCTGTTTTCCTTCCATGTAGTTGTATTTATTTGATTTTTTCATATTAAATCATTTCCATCTATTAACATTATATCAAATTTTTCCGCAAGTTCTTTAGCACCAGTACTAAATTTAGAAGAGGTTATAAACATAAATTTTTTATTATTATCTGTTTTCTCTAAATCACAAGCAGTTTTAAAATCTCTAATGGCACCTGGAGGAATAGGTGAATTCCAATGTTTACACTGTACTAATAAATCTTCTGCTTCCATGTTATCTAAAATTTTAACAGCTCTGATATCAATACCACCATCATAGTTTCTTCTGTGTTTAATTTCATAACCTAGTTTTTGAAGATGCTTTGAACAATACTCTTCAAAACCCGCAGAACCCAACCTATCTATTTTCTGTGCTTCCGACATTTCTCTTGTATCAAAATAAAATATACCATTGAGAGCAGTGTTTCTATATCGAATCTCTCTTTTAGTCATGTTATCACCCCACGTTGCAGCTTTAACGTACGTATGTCCTTCTGGTACATAAAAATCCATTTGTTTAGCTAATAGTAATTGTTTCTTGTCTGCTTTATAACCTGCTACTAATCTTCTTGTGTGTTGTCTTCTAGTTCCGCTAAACTTTCTACTCTCATTAAAAAAATCTTTTTCTTTCCTTAATTGTTGTTTACCAGAGCTTCTTCTGTATCTAACTCTTGGAAAGTATACGTGATAAACAGAATCAGTATTACTACCATAAGGTTTACGTTTACCTTGATATTGCATGGTAGAGTCTCTTTCTATTAATACTTTAGCATCTCTGATACATGTTGCTAGTTTAGTGTAAATATCGTCCACACAGTCTTCAGAATGATACTGACTTTGTTTTAAATCATTCCATAACATGTATTTAAAATCAACTTTATTTTTATCAAAAACTTCAACTAAACACCTTTCATTTTTATCTGATATGACAATAGATATAAAATCTTCGTATTCTCTAAATCTAATAAAATTAAACAAAGGATCGTGAAGTAATTCAAACACTCCATCATAAGGCATTAAATAACCCGTGCTAGAATCAATTGCTTCTTGTAAAATATGTTTTTCTTTAAAGTTATATTGTAAATCAATTATATCATTTTTTTCAACTGTTTCTTTAAAGGTTGGTCTTATAAATTGTGGAATAGGTTCCACTTCTAAAAGAAAATGTTCGTGAAATTTATCTAAATCATTTACCACTTCTTCTGGATTTAATGCTAATCTAGAGTTGTGTTGATTAAATAAATTAAAAAACAATTCAAAAAGATTTATTTTATTCCAAAACAACAAACAATCTGTCTCAGATTTATATTTTGTGTCAATACTAGTTTGATCTAATAAAGTATTATAGTCACATGCATGTTTTAAAAGTATAAATTTTAAAAAACAAGATTTATAGAAAGCTAATTGTGTTTCTTTATCTATTATAGTAGGCGCCATGTACGGTTCTAATTTTTCTTCATAAGGATATATTTCTTTAAGATATATTTGTTTTAATTCTTCTATATTCTTATTATCTGTTCTTTTTTTAAAATCTAAATTTAAATTTAGTTCACTATCTTCATAATAAGCTACAATATTATTAAGTCTTATTAATGCAGACTCATAACCATATTTTAAAAATATATTTTTATCTTTAATATTACCATAGAACGCATCATATCCTTCTTTAGTTTTTAAATTTAATAGAAAATCTATCGCACTAGCTTTACTTCTAATGAATAAAATATTTTCTTTAGAATTTTTTACAGGTTTATTTTCTCTAAAATAATTTATCAGACTTTTAATTTTATCATTTTTTAAAATAATTTTAATAGCTTTATTTTTTGAAAAACTAGGAATAACAAAATACAAAATTAATTGTTTATCAAATTTTTTACTTTGCCAATCTATTTGTCCTAGATTTTTAAATTCTTCTTTTGATTGATAAGTTGAAAGTATTACTTTACCATTAACTGTATTTTTCTTTTTACATTCTGATATTGCAAATGCAAATTGTCCAACTGTTTTACTTACCTTACAATTACTAACAAGCAAAACTCCATCTTTATATTCTTTTGAAAAAAGATCATTTTTAAAAAATTTTTCATTACTATACTCTGAGTAGTCAATGAATTCTGTTTCTGGATAGTGTAAATTAGTTACATCTTTGTTATTTAAATCATTAAAATTTGTTATATTTGCATCAAAATCATACATTTTATTAAACTGAGTTTTCAAATGATTTTGTTTTTGCAATGGAAGACAAAAGAAAAAACTATCAGCTTTTTTCATTTTTTCATTTTGACGCTTGACAAAATCACTATGATTTTTATCTTTAAAAAGTGTTTTTAAATAATCTTTAGTTTTTTCTGTTAAAAAATTATGTTGCATTTTTCTTTCTCCTTGTTGTTTGTTATTTTTCTTCTTTCTCTAATTCTTCCTGTTCTTTTCTAAAACCTTCCATAAGTTCTTCATGTAAAGTCTTTGGTTTAAAAATCTCATCAAATCTTTTACGATACGTATCATTTGATGGTCTACTTCTACCATCAAACTTTTCTTTTTCTGTAGCCATAGCCTTCCTTTTTATTTTTATATAATTTACACCAGGACCAACTTGTCAATTTAGTTGACCAGTGGTTTACAAACATTAAAAAATTATAAATGTATTTATCAAACATTGTTTCCCATCCATTCTTTGTATAGTTTTAAATCAACAACATTATCTTTAAATGTCTGTTCAGTATAGTGTTCTATTACTCTTTGTATCTTAGGTAATTTAGTATGTGCAAAAGGCCATATCAAACAACACACATAGTATGCATCTCTAAATGTACATCTCCACCTATATTGTTTAAGATAAGGTGTGCCATCAACTCTTTTACCATTTACTTTTTTAGGTGTCAGTGTACCAACACCTAATACTTGGTGAACCCACATGAGAACACTACGATCAGTCATAGTGATCTCCATGCTAAGTCTTAAACTATTAGAGTATCTATACCCAGGTTTACCTTTGTGTTTCTTTTTCTTTTCAATACCACGTCTTATATGTATGGACCCTTCTCCATCAAATAATCCTGCAATATACGCTTTGTCTGTTTCAGGTATCATTAGTGTATAGACATTCCTTCCCCTTTAAGATCTGAAAAATCTTCGTCTCCATAATCATAAAGTTCTCCTTGCGAATCACAGTCCCAGCATTGATGAATCATATCTTCTTTCTCAATAATACATGCGACTTTTACGTAGCCATTACCTTTACAGGTAGGACAAACGTATACTTTCTTAACTTTTTTTGAATTTGCCATTTAGTTTTTTCACTTTCTCGTTTGCGATGTATTGAATAGTTTTAGCAATTGATAGTTTTCCACCTGGAAAATCAGGTACTAAAACTTTGGACAATTTATCTAAAGTAGCGTATGTTTCTTTTGATAGTGAAACATTTTTGTATTTACTCATGTCTGTCATGTTGTTTCCTTTCATTGTTAAGTACCTAATATAGGTTATAATATAGGATTGTCAATGACAAAAGTTTTTTTATTTATGTGGATGTGTAGTTCTGTACCTGGAAATGAATGTATAAAAATACCAACTCCAGAGTTTCAATTCAATGACCTATACGACTGCACTGTTTACGGATACGCTCACAGCGAAGAAATTATTATATCTTTGACTAGAGAATTTGTTAATGAAAAACAAGTATTTACTAAGTTTGCTTGTGATTATCAGCAGATTATTTGACATCATCTTTGATTTATGTTATCGGGTTAGATCTTCTCACCAAGAACCTATCCCACATTATTTCCCCTCTTAGGGATAGGTCTGTTTAATTTTGTATACAGCCATAAAAGACTCCACTTCCATCTTTCATAATATGTTTATTTACTTGGTTAAGATAAGTTGCTAACTCATTCCTTAACACATCACAAAGACTAAGAAGATCTATAGTTTCTGGTAAAGTCACCTCTATGAACCAACTTTTTGTTACTGGGTAAAGATGATAAAGACCATCTTGTAATATTATTACGTCCATCTTCTCAATGTCTTTAGACCTTATTAATCTTCTTTAAAGTTTGTTCTTGTTCCATGTGCCAGTATATTTTTTAAACCAGGTGTTTTTATGTTTAATGTTGCATGTTGAGACCAAGATTTTTTAATTAGGTTAAGCTCTAATATAAGCTGAGACCATTGTTTTTGAGTAATATCACTACTTGTTATTGTTAATTGTTTTTCTTTCATGTCTTATATATAGGATATTGGAGGATTTTTGTCAACCCTGGCCTTTGTAACGAGTCTGTTTTTTTTGACGTTTTTCTTGCTTATTTTTATTTTTTTTATGTTGTCGTGGTCCACGTTTCTTGGGTTTATCACGAGGTGTATAGAATTTAAAACTTTGTTTAGCCATCTTTCCACTGTTTAATAAATGCTGTTTTATCTTTTGAACAACTTAAAATTGGTAGATAAGTTATCTTACCATTAACATGTTGCTCTAAATCAGAACCACAGTTCATACATCTATACAATTGGTTAGTAAGTCCTACTAACATAGTATGCTCTTCACATGTTGGACATTGGCCTTTTACTACTTCTGCTGATACTTTCATTACTCTAATATTAGCTTTTTTATAGACAAAGATCCATCTATATTTTTCTCAAGTTCTGCTTTAGATTTAATACATTGATGAGTAATATTACCACCTTTATCACCACGATCTGCAATTCTTTTACCTTTTAAACACATAGACATAGACTCTTGTATTCTATGTTCTTTGATCTCTCCATTAATAATCATAAGTAATGCAACTACAACTTCAATCATATTGTTTTACCCTTGTTAGGTCCTTGTTTTAGTACATATTTTTGTGTACCATTCTTACCAGTTTCAACTTCTTTTTTTAAATTTTTTGCTAGACTCGCAGCTTTGTTTTCTTTGTTTATCTGTGCAATATGTTCTAAAACTTTTTTATTAATGCGTCCCGTTGCCATTTGCTCTTACCTTATCTTTTAATTCTTCAACATCAGCCAATGCTTTTTCTAGTTGTGTTTTTAAAAATTCTATATTAACTTTGTTAGTCATATTTTGTTCTTGGTTTTCAGTTAATTTTTCAACATCACCGTACAACGATTCTATTAACATAAATTGTTCTTGGTCCGTGGGTTTTTGTTCTGATTTCTTGAGCAAGTCTGCCTGGAATAGTTCTCTTGATGTCTCAAGGCTTGTCAGTCTAGATGTGACCTCTGTATATGCAAAGACACCCATGGCTACACCAGCAATGATTGCTAGCATATTTTTCATAGGCATACTTATTGATGTATTTTCACTTATCTTCATAAAGGCGCTACAATTACTGTCAATATAACAAAAGCTATAATTAACGAACCTGTAAAATAATAGTTCATACTGGCACACTCCATATTATTTATCTCCCGTTAATGTACTACGCATAATTAAAAAATTTTTAAAATCTTGTTCCATTTCATTTATTTTTTGTTCCATTGTTTTAAGTTTATCATTGGTAACAATTGTATTACCTTTGTTGGTCTCAATGTTTAATAATAGATGACTTTGGTTTTCTTGTATTCTAGCAATGTATCCGATTTGATTTTTTAAATCTGTTTTTTGTATTTTCTCAATTGCTGCTTGATTTTGATTAATAGTCTCTGTTAGACTTACAATATATCTAACACCTGTAAAAGTTCCGACTATAACAGATACTACAACCGGAACCATTACTACATTTTTTTTTAATATATCTAATATATTCATTACGCATTACTTAGTTATATAAGCTACAACAAGAATGACAAACACAAGACATTCAATCTTGTGGTCTGACCAGTAATGCATAGCTTTACTTTTCATTTTTTTAATCATTTTTTTTCTCCTCAATTTCATAGAAGAACTTGTCGGTGTCTTCAGTACGCCAAGCCCTGCTATCTTCTACATTCCATTCAGAAGTTTGCACTTTCCAGTCAGGAGTACTATCTTTCACTGTGAAAGAAGGTAGGTCCCATATACATCTGTTGTTAGGTTGTGCTGCAAAATTACCATCATCTAAGGCAATTATGTGAGCGCACTTATGTTCGTGCGGAATCTCTGAATGATCAGTGTCTAGTATATTACTGTCTGGATGTGCAAAGTCAACGGTAAATAAATATTTACCTGGATGCCATTTCTTATCTTTTCCTATATACTTACCGGCTTGTCCGTCTAAAATATCCCAACGATGGACAGAAGGATAGTAAGAAAAACAATTCCAGAGCTGTAGTTCATCAAGTCGTCTTGTGGGCACTCCGG
>Ga0209634_1003399_pt1 | contig 10754 bp, 12 predicted proteins | sample LinPmetageLP40_FD_184043 | JGI IMG/M metagenome (GOLD analysis project Ga0209634, IMG submission 184043) | Marine viral communities from the Pacific Ocean - LP-40 (SPAdes) (version 2) | ecosystem: Environmental > Aquatic > Marine > Oceanic | place: Pacific Ocean | collected 2010-08-26 | reverse complement strand
GTAAAGATAAAATTAATACTACTGCGGCGGCCCTATTATGGTCGTTTCCAATTTTATCTTTACCCGTGTTTATATTTATATATCGTGAAACAAATGATAGAAAATTATTACTCAATATTAATTCAGACATTTTTATCTTTTTTTTTGTAAATCTCACATTCTTCATATTTATATACTATTTAACAGAATTTACACAATTAACTATACCATATATTATATTACTATCATTAGTATTATACTTGATAATAGCTATATATGTTTATTATATAATTAGAAAACTTAAATATTAGATAAATATTAGATAAATAAGGTATGTTTATATAAAATTAAAAAATATTAAATAAGATTATTTACTTAGTAAGATGATGCGACACATGCTTGTTAATCTCAACAAATGTCATACTAGTTGCCTTTTTGATACCAAAGATCTTTGAAAGTTCCTTGTTTGGTACAAATTGGCGTTTGTTTTCTTGAACCTGTAGATCCTTTTCCTTGATATAAGTAGAAATGTTCTTCATGACTTGTGCCTTTGTAAGTTTTGTTCCATGATCTACACTAAGAAAGTTTTCAAGAGCCTTAGAAAGGCAAAGCTGGGCCTGTGGACGTTTCTTTTTTTCCTTGTTTCGTTTATCAACAATTCTGAATGTCTTTTGAAGACCTTTAATTGATTCCTGAATTCCACGGACCTGCTTTCCAGAAACAGCAAGTTCGGTATATAATGATTTAAATGTGGCATCGAGAAGTTCAATGGGTGTTTGAGTAGAAGGTTGTTCGGACATTTTATAAATATAAAAAAGCGTTTAACTTTAAGTAATTTTATTAATTTATAATTTATAATTTATTTATATTTTAGTAGCATGTTTGTTTTAAATAATATTTACTTTTAGCTCTTCTGGAAATGTGGTCTTAACAATATCTAAATATTTTTTTGTCTTACCAAAGTAAGTGTGTAAAATTTCATCTTGAATACTTTCTCTATTATCTCTATAATATGTGTAAATTGTATCATCTTCATTATATATCGCGTGTTCATTTTGATCTAAAACATCTATATCAGATTTTAAACTAACTTGTGTTTCCATTTTAGTTAGGTCAATAGTAATTGAAGTAATATTATTCAATTTACAAAAATCGCTTAGTGGAACTCTCTTTTCAAAAGTTGTATAACCTATTTTAAGCATATTCAAATTAGACAGATCGTTATTTTCGGCATTATTAAAACATAACTTTAATCTCCATTCATTTGGTACCGAATCGGTTGGTTTGGTCATGTACAAACCACTGTCTTCACCTAAAATACAATCTTGTATTTCACCAGATGTACGTTTTATCTTATAAATTTTTCTAGGATTTGTAGTATGATTATTAAATACATTTGTTTTTGTATCAGTACCACATTCGAGTTCTGATATAAATCTCATAGGCACTATTTTATTTAGCATCATAAAAACTAAATTTGCCACATTAGCAATACGCTGATTTTCTATAGAGTAAACAATATATCCTCTTGGAAATGGTGCGAAATCACTGGCACACCATAATTTTTGATGATACAAATTTACATCTTCAGTATCGGTATTTACTTTCGCAAACATACCTACACTCTGATCGTATCTAATAAATCTGGCAGAATAATAGAATGTAGATTCGCAAAATGATAATAGACATTGATGTATCTTATGAAGTATAGCATCACGTTCAGAATATAGAGACGTATCAAGTTGAGCTAAAGATTTATCTATAGACAAGGATGGAAATAAATCATCGAAATTAATATCTTTAAAAGCTGTATGATCCGCAAACATTTTATGTTAATATTCTTATTAACATAAAATAAAGTGACTTTAAGTAATCAATTTTTTTTTTAAACATACATTATAGAATTTAATATTCAAGATAAAAGTAATATTATATTAATATAGTAGATGTCTACATTTATCATTAAGGACTATGTGGTTAGTAGAAAACGTATAGGAAAGGGTGCGTTTTCTACTATTTATAAAGCTTACAATACTTTAGATAATAAACAGTATGCTGTGAAAGAGGTAATTATCGATAAAAAAAGTGTTAAAAGTAATGTAAAGCGCGAATTTCTTGTCCTTAAAAAACTTAATCATCCAAATATTGTTAAACTATATGATTTAATTGTAGATACGAGTTATAATAATATTTATTTTGTATTTGATTACTTTCCAAAAGGTGATTTCGCCAAATTTTTAGATAATAAACCATTAAAAGAAAAGTACTGTAAAAAATATGCTAAACAATTAGCAGATGGATTAAGATATTTAATAGATAATAATATAATTCATCGTGATCTCAAACCTCAAAATATACTTGTAACGAATGAATTAGATATTAAAATTACTGATTTTGGTTTTGCCCGAAAATTTGATAATGGTGTATTGTTTAATACACTTTGTGGTAGTCCAATGTATATGGCTCCTGAAATAATTAATAAGCAAGATTACTCCATAAAATCAGATTTATGGTCAGTTGGAATAATAATATATCAAATGTTTTATGGTAAAGTTCCATTCGATGTGTCCAATTTTGTTCAGCTAATAAAAAAAATTAATAATGAACAAATTCATTTTCCTTCAGATAAGATTGAAATAAGCTCATTAGCTATTAATTTAATTAAATCATTACTAACGGTAGATGTTCAAAAAAGAATAGAATGGGATATGTTTTTTTATCATCAATGGTTTTTAACAGATGAATTATTAATTGAAGAAAATAATCTAATGGATTTTAGCATGTCTAATGGCTCATCTCTACCAAATTTAGATAAAATAGATAATCATATAGGAGAAAAACATTTTTCTTCATTTAGGCATTCTAGTATAAAAATGCGAGAAAGCAGTATTATAAATTCAAGTAAAAATTTAAATAATTCATCAAATAAATCAATTTTAAATGAAGAAACAAACAATTCTTTGTCAGATAATTTGGGGAAAAATAACAATATAAAACACATTGTAGAAAATAAAAATGATATTTATGTAAATCATAGATATCAAAATAATGATAAAAATCATACTAAGAAAAATGATTATTTAAATTTAAACTTTGATATTGATATAAATGATAATCAAACAAATGATTTAGAAATGAATTTTTTAGAATCATTAGATTATTCATCTTCAAGCTATACAAGTTGCGATGACAATAATATTGATAATCTTAATCTTTCTATTGATTTTTATGATAGTTTAGAAAATAGCTCGAAACATCAATATAATACACGATATCAAGCAAGATTGGAAAAACAAAAATCAAATACGGCTAGCTATCATACTAAAGAATTAAATATAAAATCTAAAAATAAATCTAATTCAAATAATACACCTAATAATAATAGTTATGATGATAACCTATCAGTAAATATTAAAAGAAGTTTTAACCAAACTATGAATAATGATAATACGACACGGTTCGTACGGTCTAAACCAATACCTATAAATGTTCCAGCATCTATTACACAACGTAAAATATGTTTTGATAGTATTTCTGATATAGATAGAAATATAAAAGATTACGTAATGATAGATAATACAAAATTAGAAAATCAAAGTGAACCCATTAAACATATTTCACAAAAAATATCAGATAGTTTCCGAGAATATTTAAATTCATCAGTTACTATGCTAAAACATAGTTATAACTATATTACAAATAATAAAAGTATATAATGTTAATAATAAATCGAAATATGTTTACTTTGGTGGTCGTTTACCCCAAAAATTCGCTGGAATTTCAGGTGGAATAGTATTATATTCTGGATATCCACTATCAAGTAAAATTTGTTCCTGACTTCGAACAGTTAATCTATCATTTTTATAAAATAATGGATCAACGCGAAAGTTAACTGATGGTGGTGCCGGATGGGTAAGTGTTCTGTAAGGAACTCCTGCTCCAATTTTAATCGAGAAAAACTTATTATATCCTTCTTCGCAAATTTTAATATGAACATGTGGTGGAACATATAAAGATCCTAAACCTACATAATATGCGTTGGGATAGTAAAGTTTTATTTTAAAAACACCATTCTTTGCGACAATTGATCCAATATTTTTAGTATTTTCAAAGGCAAATTCAGGTGAAGGAAATGGTAAACCACTTCCTGAAAACGATATATTATAATCAGGAGGATTCGCAGCCCAGTATGCGATTTTTGCCTCATTTAAATTGACTTTTAATTTTCCAGTAATTACAATATTACCATCTCCATGATTCTCTACAATACCATCACATAGTTTTTTATTAAAAAACATACTCCTCCATCCTTCAGTCTCACTTAATCCATTATTATTAGCTTTATTCATAATCTTTTTATTTGAATATTGTTGATTTGTATTAACAGCTTCTACATTTATTTCTTCACCATCAATGTTCAAATTAACATTCATATTGTTATTTTCCATGCTATTCGCATTAACATTACTATTTGCTAAAGCATTTGCGTCAAAATTTAAATTCGTGTTTTCATTAGCACTAACATTATTCATTATATATTATAATAATACAAAAAAAAAATCAAACAAATGAACTAAGTTAATTATAAACTGAAGGATCTCCTCCTTCAAGCATATTACCACCAAATGGAACAGCTACACGTTTTTTGACTTGATAATCTGGAATTATCGGATAGTAATTAAAACTATCAAATGGTGAAACACAGGCATTGTTTTCATGCTTAAATTCTGGTTCCATCATTGGAGTCAAAAGATGATTTTTACCTTGGGTATCATATTCGCGTCCCTGACCATGACCTTTAGGATCAACATCAATAACTCGGCAAGTATGCTGATCACAAACGACGCGTGTTTTTTCAGGAAGCATAGTACCAACATTGTATGGTTTCATACATTTACTTTGTCCATTTTTTAAGATAATGTATTCTTTATTTTTTTCAATTATGTTTTCTCCATTACGAGAAAGAAACATACGATAATCTTGTGTATTTTTAATTTTATTTCCACTTTCGATATAGCGATTCATTTCTGCATTAGGTCGATAATCAGTAAATGATCGCCCATCCGCCATTCTTGATGGTGAATTGAAAAATTTATTATTACTACTTCTATAACAGTTGCTCATATACTATATAAAAATAAAAAAAAAAATTTATTAATTAGAATTTAATCAATTATTAGCTGGTTGAACTTTATTTTGAACTTCCAAATTATTTTTACCACAGCGAGGAAGATCATGTGTTTTTGAATAATCATGACATGTTTTATATAACACTAAATTACCATTACGTTGAACACAAATACGTGAATCATATGAATTCTTGGTTGTCTTACAAATATCTCTTGATTGAGTGTAAATATCTCTAAAAATCTCATTATTAGATCTATAATCGGTAAATGCTCTGGCATCACTCATTTTATTAAAATTTTGAAATACTTCATTTGTATTACTACAAGTTCTTGACATTATATAATATAAATATAAAAAAAACAATAATTTATAAATTATTAACTATTAAATTACTCTTAATCCGAGTGACAAGTTCATCTTTACGACCTTTAATTTTCAATTTGTTGGTTCTACAAATTTCTTGAAGTTCTTTAACATTTAAATCATCTAATTTTCCAAAGTCGAGTTGAGATTCGGATTCCTTAGTAAGTTCAGCTTGGTTTAAACTTTTATCTAACATTTCTTCTTCTACTTCATCTGTAGTAGATTCAACTTTATTGTCAATTTCAAGATCTTCTAAATCGTTGACATCTTCTAAATCGTTGACATCTTCTAAATCGTTGACATCTTCTAAACCGTCGACATCTTCTAAACCGTCGACATCTTCTAAACCGTTGACATCTTCTAAACCGTTGACATCTTCTAAACCGTCGACATCTTCTAAACCGTCGACATCTTCTAAACCGTTGACATCTTCTAAACCGTCGACATCTTCTAAACCTTGTGCGTTTAAATTAGATTCATCTATATGACTATCAACATTTTTGGAATCTATAACTTCAGATTTCATAGATTCAACTACATTAACTGTAGCTGTAGCTGTTTGAGATTCAACGTTTTCCTTACCATCAACTAATGGGGTGACTTCATCGTTCCGGCTTTCAACATTATCATCTCCCATATGTATAGATTCGTCATCAAAATTGTATTTATTAAATGCTTCAGATATACTATTATCAACATTTCCATTAGAAGGTTTTTCTTCTAAAGATACATTTTCAGTAGATACAAAATTATCGATTTCAGTTTTTACATTTTCTGGTATATCGTAATTATCTAAATTTCCAAAAAAGTTGTCATTTTTGCTTACAAATGATTCATATTCCTTTTCTATTGTGACACCATTGCTACTTATATTATTTTGAGATGGTTGTTGATTAGGTGTTTCTTCAGAATTATTTAAAAGTTTAGATTTGGTGTGTGATAAATCTATAAGGTTTGTTAAATCACGAACTTTTCTATTCATAGTAATAAATTTAGAATCATACTCCATTTTGGTTTTATTTAATTTATAAAGTAAAACAACTAATAATATACAAACGGAAACCCCGCTCATTAGAATAATATGTCTCATTTAAAAATAAAAAATAAATTAAATTTTATAATTAAACGGACGTTATCTATGTATATAATTTTATTAAAACATACTTAGGGAGTAAATGAACATGATATTTTAATAAATCTTTATAAGGTTTGTTGATTGTTACCTCTGTAATTCCACATGATTCACTAATATCCTTTTTTGTCACATTAATATTAAATAGTGTACACACCAAATAAATAGAACATGCTGCTATTGCTGGAGGACCTGAATTATCAACAAAGTTATCGTACTTATCTACATTTTCACAGACATGTTTACATATTTCCATAATATTTTCACCTAATCCAAGTCTACTACAAAATCTTTGTATAAAATCACATGAATTAGTAGATGGTGTACATGTAATAGATACATTTGAACTATTCATATTTAAAATCTCATCAAATTTCTTACAACCCTTGGTCATATGTTTAATATTCAAATTAAATATTTCAGCTATTTCTTTTGCACTCCGAGGACATCCTTGTAAAATACATGCCTTATAAATACAAGATGCTATAATTCCATGTCTATTTGATCCTCTATTTATTTGAATTTCTGATATTTTTTTGTATAAATTTTTGGCTTCATCTATAATACAATTTGGAATTCCATTATTTGTTGCGCGAATATGAATTGATTCAAACACATTATATAAAGCTCTTTCTTTATATGGCATCGCATTCCATAAATGATAATTACGAATTTTTCTCATTTCAAAACTCTCACCACATCTAAATCCAATCGTAGATCCAATAGATGATTGTGGTAAAAGTTCATTAGTTGGTAAACCACATCTTGTTGGATCACTAAATTTACTATCATCAGAACCATAATATCTCCACTCGGCATTAAAATCTATAACTGTATTACAAATAGCTCCACAATCTTGACATATAACTTCACCATTAATAACAAAGGTATTATCATTATTACAAGAATCACATATTGTCATATTTTTTGGCTTAACATCTTTTTGTTTAGCTAATCTCTTTTCAGCAGTTAATCCTTTAAGCATTTGCTTAACGTCTAAATCCATAATTGTGTAATTTAAAGAATAAAGGTATAGATAATATTATAGGCATATTTTTAAGTTCAATTTTTAAATATATTTTGTTCTTTAAGTATACTATGTATAATATCCAAAACGAGATACTTACTATAGAAGGTCAACTGAAAGAGATTGAAGATATTTTATGTTATATGAATAATAGATATACAAAACTCAAAAACAAGCTACATTCTTTAAAAAATACACAAAATACACAAAATGATACATTCAATAATGTGGAAAGGTCTTCAAGTTTAAGTCCAAGTCCACGCCACGCTTCACCATAATATTTATTTGTCTAATAATTAGTTTACAACTTATTACGTTTTTCTTTTCATATATAAATGATATTAATTGAAATGCTTCCTAATCTATATTTGGGTGATTTAGAAAGTGTCAAATATAAAGGACAAATTGAAACTTCTCACACTATAAACTGCGTCAAGGATCTAAAAACTATAGGAAACAACTCTGAATATGTTTTTAGTATTAAAAAAAATATTGAACAATATGAAATCGTTAAAATGTATCAATACCTAATAGAAACATCTAATTTTATTTACAAACACACAAAAAATGATAATTCAGTATTGGTTTATTGCGAAAATGGAAATCAAAAAGCGGCTACTGTTATTGCTGCTTATTTGATAAAATACGGAAAGATGTCGGCGGATGAATCAATTAAAACAATTAGAACAAAAAATAAAACTGCTTTTTATCCAAATATAGATTATTACTCGGTACTACAACTGCTAGAAAAAGATTAGGAGTTTATTATTTATTTCTACAATATATAAAAAAAATAATTAATTATATTATATGTTTAACAAATCAAAAAAGAGAAATAATAGACATCAAAATAATGTTACTAGTTCTATTAAAAAATTACTAGGACAGTATACAATTGTGTCTAGAAATAATGTTTCCAACAATACATTAAATGCTATTAATACTATAAATGCTACTCAACCAACTTATCAAAATGTTAAAAATTCAAAAAAAGTTAATAAATTAACATCTGATTTAGTGACTACATGTAATAAGATTTTGCTTAAGAAAGATAAGGAATGTCAGTGTTTCGATGAAAATAAATATCCATTTGAAGATTTTACAAAATGTAATAAAAAAAAAGGACAATGCGACGCCTATAATAAATGCCGTAAAATATTTAATAAAACTTTATCTGGGGCAGAACCTTCATATAACCCAGATAAATGGAGTGATCCCTTAATTGAAGGAACGCATAATTGCTATATGTACTTTTTAAATGATCAGCAAGATAGACTAAAAAAAAAATGTATGAATATCTGTAGAGAAAAGGGTAAGAACAACAAATCATGTAAAAATAAGAAACAAAACAATTGTAGTAATTTAAAACCACAGCCAGGAAATTATGCACATTTAAAGGGTAATTTTAAAGGTAATAAAAGGATTTACTCATGTCCAGCTATGATCGATAAAGTTTTAAAAGATAATTATAAAAAAGGAACAAAAAAATCTAAAATTATTCATTGGCCTAACTTATCAACAGAGCAACAATTCTTAAAAAAATGCCCTAAAGATTATTATAAAGGAGTTATGGTCGTTCACCCTAAAAATACATATCACTTTTATAGACAAGACCCAAGTGGCAGTTACAGTCACAAACAAGGAACACTAAGGGTTGAAAATAAAGATGCCTCAGGAAAACCAATATATGTTCCCCATCTTTCAGATATGGATTATGCTAAAGGAGATAAATCTGGTATTAATTACACCGATTTTTGCGGATATATGTGCGTCCCAGATAATAATTTGTTAGAAACCCATGCAAATTAATTGATATCATTTAAATTCTTTGCATTTTTTCAGCAACTACTTTAACTAATTTTTTAGCTAACATTTCTTTTTCTTCACCATGATGATCAAATACACACTCGTGTGATTCTGGTAACCGATGTATCGAACAAAATAAATGTTTATCGGAACATTTACATTTAAAACCTAACATCCCTACCTTTTTTCTACATACATGACATCTATTTTTCTTTTTCTTTTTTTCACATTTGTCTACTTTAATATTGGAATCAATGTTAGAATTGTCACTTTCCATACTATTTAGCTTTTCTATAATTTTAGAAGAAGTTTTCATATTTTCATTGAGATATGTTGATATATGCTGATTCGCGCAGTCAAAATCATCGTGTTGAGCAGGTTGATTTGATGGATTGTTCATAATTGATACTACTATTATTCTATAATATATTTTTATATTCAATTTTTCAACTCTTATTTCTATTAGACTTAAATCTTTTTTTGGTATTATTTTTGCGTTTTCTTTTTCTCCTTGTTTTTTTTCTACGTCTTTTTCTCCCAGCTATTCTTTCAGTCGGACTAAAGAAACTTGTTAAATATGTATAAAACTCTTTACAGTTTTCATACATAGAAGGGTTGATTTCTTGATTAACCATTTGACTATAAAGATCAGGTGCTTTTTCTTTTAATTGTTCTCCGACTTTTTTAGGATCATCAGATAATTCGATACCAGACAAATCAATACATTTGTAAGCGGTTTCTGTAGAACGAAAATCTTTAATACAAAATTCCTTTGCTGGTATATTCATGTACCTTGCTACTTCCTTGTCTCGTAATTTTTTTAGATTTTTTACTTTTTGAAATAAAATATGGTATTTCATTTTAGGTGTAATTTCAAATGATTTATGGTAATCCATACTAGTTTTAATTAGTGTAGAATAAGGTAAACAATTTACTCTAGGTATACAACAATTTACTATAATTATTTTATCTTTATAAATGGCATGTTGACATAAATCACTTAAATAACAAAAGCCTTGGTTTTCAGGTTTGTCTCCTATAAATGTTAAATGTGTGCTTAACGAAGAGTTTCCTACAGTATTATCTGATGCATAATTTACTTCCATCTCATATTCGTTTTCGTTTTTATTATATGTAAATTTTTTTATATTAATACTTGGATGGTTGTTTTCATCAGCTGACAACATAATATCAGGAACTTTTGTGGGTTGAATTGTGTTCTTCTTGAAATATGAAAAATATTCCAAAAAAGGATATGCTTTATCACATGATGACCAACTTAATTGTCTAAAGTTTTTTCTAAAGAGATCAGTATAT
>Ga0209634_1003397_pt1 | contig 10756 bp, 7 predicted proteins | sample LinPmetageLP40_FD_184043 | JGI IMG/M metagenome (GOLD analysis project Ga0209634, IMG submission 184043) | Marine viral communities from the Pacific Ocean - LP-40 (SPAdes) (version 2) | ecosystem: Environmental > Aquatic > Marine > Oceanic | place: Pacific Ocean | collected 2010-08-26 | reverse complement strand
GCAGCCCCTGTTGCTAGCATGTCGGCGGGCGATGTATCTAATCTCGCAAGTTCCCAATACTTTATGTATATGTCAGATCCAGCCTATGCATCAGTTTTCAGGGAACAACAACTGAAACAACAAGGAGTTACGGTAGGAGAAGCCATTACTGATCGGGCCTTAGAGTTAAGACAAAGCTTGGCCGCACAGCAGGGTGCCATACAAAACGCTCTAACCGCTATAGGGAATAAAAAATTATCAGCGGATTTTAAACGCTCATATGCTGCCGCAAGCGGCAATCCTCAAGAGCAATATAAGATTTTACAGTTGTTTTCGGAAAAGCTGGAGTTGCAGAATGGCCTTCCGCCTGAAGAAGAAGTTGCAAAACTTCCATCAGAAAAACCCCCTCTTAACCCAGATGGGTCTGAGCAAAGACCTGCATTAAGCAATGTTCCGTTAGACGATTTACAAGCTAGGATTAGCAAGGTCGATCAAACGGGGCCGGGAATTCCGCTTTCCCCGAAAGCCGTACAGGCGGTTGCTAATTCGACGGACAAAGATATTGCCGAAGGCAAAGTTCAATTTACTCAAGAAGATATTACCTCACTTAGGCAAGGTCTTGTAGACGCGGGTATCGGTGACATGATTGCGTTACAGAAACAAGATCGCACAACGCAACGACAAGTGTGGGCGGCATTGTCTTCTCTAGCGACTACTGACTCTCAAAAAGATGCTTACAACACGCTCTTTGTCAATATGCTCTCGACTGGCACTTCGATGGACCAGAAGTCTTTGTCTGCGGCGCGAGTTGCTCAGCAGAACGCAGACACCTCACAAGGAACGCTGGAACTAAGTCAGAAAAATTACCGGATTAATTTGCAAAATAGCAACAGGCAAATGCAGGAGCTAGGAAATGATATAAGTAAGGAGCGCGGAGAATTTTTTGGGAAGGTTGATGAACAATTTAACAAAGGCGCTTTTGGAGTTGATGGGGACGAAATAAATGAAACGATGGATTGGGACGAAAAACGGTTTCAAAAAGCAGTTTTTGGAGTTGGTGGCGCGGCAACCAAAACTGCGAGCGCGCTTCGAGCAAGCAAAAACAGATTAGGGCTGAAGACGGGAGTAGTAGCTTTGCAAGGCACCGATGCTTATGCCTTGCGTCAAAAACTAAACAGTATTTATTCTAACTCAATCCAAGCCATGAATTTAAGTAATAAATATGAGTGGAGTTTTGCAACAGACTCAGATCCGGGCATTGTAGGCGGCGATAATTTTTTTAATCGCATTAGCTTTACCCCCGCAAAAGACGGTACGCCTGCAAGTTTTATTATTCTTGACCAAGCTAGCGGAAATAAAACCGGAGATGAAATTCCAGCGTCTGACGTAAAAAAAATGTTTGGTGCAAAGTTATATATCGATTTTGTTGCACAGTTAAGACAAGCTAAAGCTGGAAAGCCTAGATAATGGCTGATCCGTTAGAAGAATTTATGGCCCAGAATGCTGGGTTACAAGGGCTTGAAGACGGAGCAGCAGATCCGTTACAGGACTTTATTAACGGTAATAAGGCACTAAGCAATCTAGAAGAAAACGAACGCCAAAATGCGACAATTACTCCTACAACTCCTGACAAACTGTCGGATACTTTTGGGCGCGGATATGAAACTGCTGCCGTTGGTATGCAGACAGATCTCGATTATTTTAAGGGGCTGGGCAATACCTTACTAGGTCGCGAAGAAGCCGCTGCACAAAACATTAGAGAAGCTCAATCGGCAGAAGAACGCTCGAACAATTCTTTTGGGGAGATGCATGAGTTTTCTGAGTTCTACGAAAATCCTACGTTTGAGGGCTTTGCTGAACAAACCGCTAAATATGCAGGGATGGGCATTCCTTATTTACTGGGTACTATTGGAAGTGGAATGGGTGGAGCGGTTGCTTCTGTTGTAGGCAAAGGTGTAGCAACTGCAAGCTCTCGTCACATTGCAAAACGCCTTGTTAGAGAAACTCTTGAGAAGAGAATGAAGGGCGGTACTCTTGACGTTGACGAGAAACATTTACTGGAAGCGTCATATCGGTTAGCAAAGAAGACGGCTCCGGGTCGCGTTGCATCTAACTTAACCGCGAAGCGTGGGTTTGTCGCGGGGCAATTCGGCCAAGAATATTCCAGCATGGCGGGTGCAAACTTTGGCGAAAACCTTGAGGTCGAGGGTGTTGATAATGAGGAAGCAGCGTGGCGTGCGTCGTTAGTAGCGGTTCCACAAGCCTTAATAGGTGTAGCGGGGGAGCAGTTTACAGCGGGATTACTTCGTGATTCGTTATCAAAGGTAGCGGCAAAACGCTCCGTAGAAAAAGGGTCTAGCTTCGACGCCTTTTCTAATATTATGAAAAGCACTGCCAAAGGTGCAGCGTCTGAAGGTGTGCAAGAAGTTGCGCAAGACTCCCTTCAAATTGCAAACCGTTTATCTATTGACGAGGACTACGGCAGTCAAGATGTTCTCATGCGTATTGCCGAATCAGCTTTTGGTGGCGCAGCTATGGGTGGTCCATTAGGTGGATCAGTTTCGGCTCTTGGCGAAACAAGCAGCGGATTAAAAGGAGTATTTAGCAAAGCAAATAAGTACATCGAAGAAACGCGCAGTATGGAAAGAGATGCGCAGATTGACAGTGAGCAGTTTGGAGAAGATACCGGGATTTCTAATCCCGAACCACAATCTCAACTGTCCGCGCAAATGCGCGCAATGTTAGATGAAACTTCTGAACGGCATTCTATGTGGGTAGAAGGTACAAACCCTTATCGAGAAGCCGACGCAAGCGGTGAGGTGTCGAGCGTATTTGCAGAAGATTCGAATGGAGAACCTGTTGAACTCTTCATGAAGTTTATAAAAGGTCGCGGCACCATAATTTCTAAGAGCAGATCCGTAGTAGATGCTGTAACAGAAAGTGATGCTAGCGATGCTTCACTGGCTGAAGCACTTGGCTATACTGGAACCCGTGAAGGCGCAGACATTTCCGTAGAAGCACTCGACGCCGAGGGCAATGTAGTTTGGCAAGAAGCATCGACTTCAGATCGCTGGTTGGAGTCAGTGTCAGAGGCTGAGCGACAAGTCCCCGAAGGCGGCTCTATTCGCCGCCGCACAATAAGAGAAGCGTTGGAGGATCGGCAAAAACTTTTTAACAAAGAACAAGGGCCAACGCTCCGTAAAACTTCTGGCGGTGAGAAGGTTGATAGAGGTTACGAAGAAGGTAGAGCGGCCCGTATGATGGCAGCAGACCCGAACAGCGATAATAATCTTCTTAGCAACAACTCTGAAGTATTTGACGAGAGTTCCCGCCAACGAGAGCTTGAACAGGCCACGCAGGTCACTGAAGCTGCGGAGTACACTGAAATAGGCGGTTTGGGTTCTTTAGCAAGTCGCGTAACAGATGAAGCTACAGGTGAGTACAAGACTTACGAAAATACTCAAGCAAACCGGGTCAATTTTCAACTAGCATTCCAGCAGCAGTACCCAAATATAGACTGGTCGCTCCCAGAATTTGCGAAGCTTACAGAGTCTCTTCTGCTCAAGGCGACACAACTAAAGCTTCAAACCCCCGACGCAGATATTGTGTTTACCTTTGAAGGCGAAGGCAAAATACCTACACTCAAACAAGGCGTAGCAGACAGCGCGTTATCGAGTAAGACACCCATAAATGTCGAGGAAAAAACGAAAGGCAAGAATGAGAATCTTGACGACAGTCTTGCGCTGCGAAAATCTGAACCGGGAGGGCGAGTTCCGCTTTCTGAATATATTCGGAACGCTATTCAGCAGGCCATAAAAAGCCGTTTTGCAAATCAAAAGCGTGTAAAAGGTAAAGGTAAAGGTAAATGGAAAGAGAAAACAGCTACTGAAAAAGTTACTATATCGCGTGCCGAAGTGGGCAGCCTTATTGATGAAAAGGGGAATGTCGTTGCTGAAAACGTAACTGAAGGAACCCCTCTCCAAGAAAAAACAAACGGCCTTACATGGGTCAAGTCGGGTTCAGCGCGCACATTGATAGCCGTCAATTTATTCGATTTAATTAAATCCGGCCAGCAAATTATTTCGTCAGAAGACAACACTAGCTACGAGGAGGGTAGTCCTCTAAAGGCACGACGTAACGGCCTGTTTAGAATGTTAAGTGAGTTGTTGGCGCAGGGCTATACGGTTAATTTTGGCGGTAAAGATATTAGTGCTGGTATTATAGCGGATCTTAGAAAAGCGTCGGACGAGTACGGTAAATTATCTACTAGCCTTCAACAAGAGCTTGCAGATTTACTAGATGCAAGAGACTCTGATCCTGATCTATTTGATGAAGGATTGAATAACCCTGATTTACTAAGTCAGTTAGAGCAACGGATTGACGAAGAGTTGCGGGTTGCTCGGCAGGGTGAAAAAGGCATTTTATCGCAGATGCTTCAAGAGCGGCGGGAGTGGGCACGCGAATTTGTAGAATACAAAAACTCAAAAAATAAGGATGCTAAAGCACCAGAAAAATCTGAGTTGCTTGCGGCAATGGACGTAGTTGCAATCCCTGCAAATGAGACGCGGGGGCAAATGACGGTCGGTAAACTCCTGCTTATTAAACCTATCGAAGGTACTCCGAGAGACGCTAGCTATGAAGTTTTGGGCGCAGAAGGCGAAGTGGTTTTTACAGGTAACAAGCAGGCGGTACAAGAATTTATTGAAGAAGGATCTCTCTCAAGCACCGCTACAATAAATAAGATTGAGTGGAATAACGTTGCAAAGGAAGAACAGCGCACGCCTTTGACGTTCGAAGAATTTGAGAAGGAACGTAGCGTAGGTTTTCAAGATCGTGCCGACAATGAAATGGCAGCAGGCGGTCCGGGCGAAACAGAGATGTTTGCACAGAACGCTGCGGACAACTTTAAGCCCGATGAAGAGAATGTGTTTGGCCGCTCCAACCCCGGTGAAACGGCTAATAAATCTAATTACGGATTGAGTGGACCCGCCAACCGCGTTTTAAATACGGCTAGACGGTTGTTGAAGCTAGCAAAGCCTGCATCTATATTTTCAATGGACGGTTTGCTGACCACTAGCGATGCTGATTTACGCCAGATGTTTAAAGACTCTCGCGTAGCCGATTATGTTATTAGCGTTGCCAAAGAATTAAAAGAAAACCCCGAGAGCGGCGGTCGCTATATTGGGTTTAAAGACGCACACATTATTATTGTTGATGACAGTAGTGGCAAGAACCCAATAGAAACATCTTTAGTCGCAGCGCACGAATTGGGCCATGCGTTATTTAAAGAGGAATTAGAAAAGACGCTCGAAAACCCGCAGCTATATAATCGTTTACTTAAAAGTTTTGCGAAAGCGCGCGATGCAAAAGGCGCACCTAAATCGTATCAAGAAAAAAACGGGTTTGAAGAGTGGTATGCCGACCAGTTTAGTACTTGGGCGCAAAAAGTAACAATAGACGCGAGGGCAATTGAGGACGCTACGTCCGAACAAATAACTAACGCTAAAAAAGCTGAAAGCGTCGGGCAAAACCAAACCGCAAAAGAGATCTTTAATAGCCGCAGACTTGATAAAGGTTTGGTAGGTTCGCATTTTCTTACGATCACCAAAAAATTCTTGAAGTTTTATAACCGGCTAAGTCAAGATTTCAAAAAGCGTTTTGGGAAGAAAGCGTACAGCCCCGATTTTACTCTTTATATGAACGAAGTTTTAGCGCGGAACGCAACCAACAGCAAGTTTACGACGGTGAAGAAAGGTTCCAGAGTTGCGACTATGCCGACTTATGAAAATAAAGTCTTGGCACGCGCTGTCGCAGAACAAGTCAAAAAAGAAACGCGCCCTGATTGGCTGGTATCTACGCAAAAATATGTCGATAAAATGATTCGTAGCGAAGGGTTTGGCGTGGTCTATGGAGTATTTGCAACTGCGGATTCTCAACTTCGTAGGATTGCGGGTGATGGGCTTGCAGACCTCATGTATGGCCGCGCGCAAGACCGAAATAACCGGGGCAAAAATAAATTAGGATTTGTGAAGATGTCGGCGCTAGCTGGCAACAAGTGGTTCTCTAAATTAGAGGATGCAATTGATGGGGATCTAAAAGACCCGGAAGTGCAAAAAGCGTTTGAGGAAGCTTTCTCTGACACCCCCACCGCTGAGCTTGAGCTTAAAAATGCGGTAGCCATTCGTAACTGGTTTGAGCAATTTTACGATGATTACATTGCACCGTCTAACACTGATATTGCAAAGCGGGAGAACTACACCCCCGTGGTGTTGAAGCTTTCAGCAATTTATGACAACCCTGATGCGTTTATCGACTTAATTATGCAGTCAGACCCAAAGGCTGATCGGCAGAAAGTTGTGAGAGCGGTTAACAAATTAGTAGCGTTTGAGCAAAACACTCTTGATGAAGCGCCTATTAGAATCGGGGAGATTGATCCCGCAGCAGCGACAGAGAAAGCTCTCCAGTTAACTAAGCTAGTTGATAAACAAGCTCTTCGCGATCAAGGTTTCTTAGAAGACCCTGATGTAGCGACGGTTAAATATCTCGGTCAGATAGTGAAACGCGTTGAGTGGAATCGAAATACTAAAACCGATAATGGTTTTGATCTGTACGCTGACTATATGGACAGATTGTCACCCAGCCAGAGGAGAGACGCGCAACGAATTGTTGAGAAGTATTTGGGGTATAACACAAAACCTTTATCTCCTATGTGGCGGAATGTGCAAAGCGTATTAACGCTAATGCAGATTGTCGCATTGTTACCGCTTGCTGTTATTGGCTCATTGCCAGAGCTAGCAGGGCCGCTGATTTTAAGCAAAGAGTTTGGGAGTATTTCAAAAGGTTTTAAAACGATTGCTGCCCAGATTAAAGACCCAGAAGAAGCGCGGCGTTTAGCGCGTGATATTGGCGTAGTGTCTTCACAGTCCTCTGCAAATGTTTTGATGTCTCAATCTGAAATGGAGTGGATGAATGATGGAGCGCGCAAACTCACAGACGGATTTTTCAGATTCACATTGTTAGACCAGTACACCAAATTTACGCGTGAATTTGCTGCAAACATGGGCGTTAAGTTTTTAGAAGAACACTCTAACCCGAAGTCACGCAAACGCGATTCGAAACGGTATATGGAAGAGTTAGGTCTAAAAGACGGCGATGTGCAGGCGTGGCAAAAAAGTAACCAAGACTTTACCACCCCCGAAGGTAGGAGAGTCGAAGAGGCTCTTCAGCGGTTTGTTGAAAGTTCCACTTTGCGTCCCAACGCTGCGGAACGGCCATTGTGGGCATCTGACCCAAGGTTCGCTCTTATCTGGCAGTTGAAAGGATTCTTTTATTCTTACGGAAAAGTTCTTCTTGCGGGTGCCGGAAGAGAAGCAGGAGAACGTTTAAATGCAGGTTCGCGCGGAGACGTTCCTCAGTTAGCGGCAATTGGTGGAGCCGCTGGCGTGTTTGCTTTGATGGGCATTGCAACTTTGCCTTTAGCGATGCTAGGCATGGAACTGCGTGAAGAAGCCAAATACGGGCTTGCGTGGGCATTGCCCGGATTTGACGAGGAAGATAAAAATTATTTCCGCACGGATGACATGGGTTATGGCGAATATTTATCGGCTGCGTTTTCACGCTCTTTTGCGGCGGGGCCAATGTCAATTGCTACACAGATGATGCAGGCACAAGACTGGGGCAGAGGGTTATTTGGTGCAGCTACTGTAGCACTTGGTCCGACTGCCGAAACGTTCGAGCGTGTAATTACTGATGGCATAAGCAGTACCGTTACAAATAGATTATCGCCGTTGTCAATTTTATAGGAAATACCATGGGAATATTAGCGTCGATATTGGGAAGCGGTGATGTAATCACGAAAGGCATGAGTCTGATTGACTCTATGCACACGTCCGATCAAGAAATGATCGAAGCAAAGACAAAAGCCAAAACTGATCTGCTGTCTGCCTATGCCCCGTTTAAAGTTGCGCAGAGATACTTGGCTCTTATATTTGGTTTCACGTTCGTTGGGTCATACTTGATGGTTTTGGTGTTGTTTTTTCTCGGGCGCGACATTACACAAGTCCAAGAAATTATCTCTAGCTTCAAGATCGATTGGATTCAGCTCACGATAACGGGATTTTATTTTGGGGGAGGCGCGTTTGAAGGGGTGTTAGCAAAGAAGGAGAAGAAATGAAAATCTTACAGTTTCCTGTGGTCAGCGACGAAGAAAAACAGCGTGTGTTGACACTAAGGCAAAAACGCCAGATCGAGAATCAGGCAGAAATTATTGAGCAGTTAAATCAGAGATTGCGAGACATGGAGGCGGCAAAACGTAAAGAAGCCCCCAACAATTGATAGTTTTCTATTGATCATGATCAGCATACTGGTTTGTGTGTTTGTTTTAAAATTTTGGTTAATGTAATGGATGTGTTAAATGCATGAAGACAATAAAGGAAAAAAAATTAGCGGCGAAGGCATGGCGCTAATAAAAAAATTTGAAGGCTGTAAATTATCTGCATACTTATGCAGCGCGGATGTGTGGACAATTGGATATGGAACTACCTACCAAATTTTAGAAGGTGACAAATGCACGCAAGAAGATGCAGACGCATTTTTGGCGCGAGACTTGCGTAAGTTTGAGAAAGCCGTTATCAAAAATATAGATGTTCCGCTAGAACAGAATCAGTTTGATGCGCTTGTTTCGTTCACTTACAACCTCGGGCCTCGTAATCTAAAAGAGTCAACGCTTCGAAAGCGGATCAACGAAAACAACTTTGCAGATGTTCCTTATCAGATTAGGCGATGGAACCGCGCAGCAGGCGAAGTTCTGGACGGGCTAGTTCGCCGCAGAAGCGCCGAAGTTCTTTTATGGCAAGGTCATGATTGGACGGTTGTCTAGATTTTTAGGTTGCTGAATAATACCTACGGTATTATAATCATTGGTAATTATAGGGCAGATTTATGGCATACAGTCAAACGTTAAATCTAGTTACGGGTGACACACTTCCTGAACTGACTTTTACTTTAAAAGACAGTAATACTGCTGCGTCTGGTCAAACGCTGGACGCGAATAACAGCGCGACATGGGCACCCATAAATGTTACTGGCGCGACTGTGCGATTACGTCTTCGTGAGTTAGGTAGCACTTCAGTCAAATCAACTTTGGTGTGCAGCATTACAAGCGGAAGCGGAGGCATAGTTGCCACAGATTTCCCAAGTGGGACGCTTGATACGGCTGGCACATTCGAAGGCGAAATTGAAATTACGTTTAGCGGCGGCGGAGTCCAGACAGTATACGACCTTATTAAATTTAAAGTTCGCAGCGATTTTGACTAGTGTCAGCAAAAGCTAAATCTAGTTATGTATTACTAAACGCGAAAGCGGCTTACAGCTTATTACACGCTGAAGCTCAGACAACAAATATAAGTGCAGTGGCGTCACATCAGGATGTCACCGCTGTAGAAGTTAGGTTAGATCCAGATACGCTTAATAGGTATTTTAGGAACGAGACGTTTGCGCTGACTGACACGTTAACGTTCATTACGCTACGAGATTTTGAGAACACTTTTGGCGTAGATGAAGCGTTAACAATGGCGACCGGCAAAAGTATTGCTGACAGTTTGTCGTTTGGCGATACCGCAACTGTGCTGCTTATTATACAGCGGACACTCGCTGACAGTTTTGGATTGACAGATGTAGCAACGCTGTCGAGTACGTTGAGTAAGACAGATACTTTCGCGGTGTCAGAAGATTTTGCATTTGATTTTGCTAGACCGTTTAGCACTGATTTTGGTTTTACAGATAATGCGGTTCTGCAATTAGTTATACCGAGGGTTTTTTCGGACACCGTTTCGCTAACAGATACTTTTACAAGAGTAGTAGTTTTTAACAGGGTTATTAGTGATGCGGTTAGTGTTAATGATTCGTTTAATCTTAATTTAATACTAGGAAATAACGCTGTTCTAAATACCAGCGCAATAAACACGTTCACTCTAAATAGGTAGAGACGAAATGATAAATGAGAGCTTTAAACTGGTAGGACACGTTTCCGTTGCATTAAACGGTAAAGTTGTTCAAGAGATCCCTAATTTAGTTGTTACCAGCGGTAAAGGATACATCGCGTCACGGATGAAAGATGCTACTGCGACGGTTATGAGTCACCTTGCTGTCGGAACTAATGCTGCTTCTGCATCAGCGTCTAACGCTGCGCTTGGCGCAGAAGTAGGCCGCGTTGCGTTGACCGGGACTGTAGTGTCAGGCGGAACAATTACTTATTCGGCTACGTTTGCTGCCGGAACTGGTACTGGGGCATTAACTGAAGCGGCAATTTTAAACGCAAGTTCTGGCGGCACAATGCTTTGCAGAACAGTTTTTAGCGTTGTGAATAAGCAAGCTGCGGATGCGATGACAATTACATGGTCGGTGTCGGCGTCTTAGGGGCTGTAGATGAGCGTTAAATTTAGCAATAACGCAAGCACGACGTTAGCGTCAGACGCGACGAACTCTGCAACGTCAATAACCGTTGCAGACGGATCAGTGTTCCCGTCTCTGTCCGGCACAGATTATTTCTATGTAACTCTAGAGACTGCTGCGAATACCGCACGCGAGATTGTGAAGTGTACTGCCAGAAACGGTAACGCGCTGACGATCACGCGAGCGCAAGACGGCACATCCGCTTTAGCATTTACCAGCGGTGATAAAGTAGAGCTTCGACTAACCGCCGCTGTGCTGAATGACATAAGTGCGTCCGCTGCGGACATGCGCCTCAACGCTTTCACAGGCGACGGCTCCACAACTG
>Ga0209634_1003396_pt1 | contig 10756 bp, 8 predicted proteins | sample LinPmetageLP40_FD_184043 | JGI IMG/M metagenome (GOLD analysis project Ga0209634, IMG submission 184043) | Marine viral communities from the Pacific Ocean - LP-40 (SPAdes) (version 2) | ecosystem: Environmental > Aquatic > Marine > Oceanic | place: Pacific Ocean | collected 2010-08-26 | reverse complement strand
GCTTATATTTCCAGAAGCTGTTAAATGACCACTACCTGAGAGTTCTAGTGAGCCTGTTATTGCTGAATCACCACTTCTTTGGCCCGTTGATAGGAAGGTTTGTGACGCAGATATGAAGTTTTGGCCTTGCCAAGAGCCTGAAATGTCTGATGCGATTTCTCCTGAGGAGGATATGAAGTTTTGGCCTTGCCAAGAGCCTGAAATGTCTGATGCGATTTCTCCTGAGGAGGATATGAAGTTTTGGCCTTGCCAAGAGCCTGAAATGTCTGATGCGATTTCTCCTGAGGAGGATATGAAGTTTTGGCCTTGCCAAGAGCCTGAAATGTCTGATGCGATTTGTGCAGAGCCACTTATTAATCCTGGATTTGTATGGGTTAGTGCTCCAGTAGAAGTGTTATATACTACAAAATTAGATGTTGATGCATTAGCTAAATCAATTATTGATAAGCCACTTCCCGTGATTGCAACTGAACCTGTGAATTGATGGGCTACTCCTCCTCCTGCTGTGTCATTATCTCCAGGAGTTGAGCCTGAGCCAAATTTATTACTTCCTGAGAAGTTTGCAGAAACACCTTCAATGAAGCTAAACCCATTAAATGAGAAAATATTTCCACCTAAGGCTATGTCATTATCTACTTGTATATTAGATGCCGTTATTGCTCCACTTGCACTTATTGAGCCTGCTACTGATAATTTTTCTCCTGGTGATGTAGTTCCTATACCAACGTTACCATCTCCTTTTATAGTCATAACTCCTGCTGTGGAATTACCGTTAGGGGAGATATTTACTACATCGGGAGAACCCTCAGTATAAAATATTCCGTGATTAGGGTTGGATGAAGCATATGCTAAACCGAAAGTCGCACCACCTGTACCACCCATATAAATTCTTCTGTCAGACGCGGTTGTTAGTTCAATATTACCTGCTACTGTTAATTTTTCTCCTGGTGATGTAGTTCCTATACCAACGTTACCAGAACTAGAGATAAACATTTGGCTTGTAGAACCATTTATAAAATTAAAAGGTCTTGCTTGTGTTACAAATTGATACTGACTTGCTTGATGACCTATTAAACCAAAAGCATCATAATCACTTGTGCTACCAAATGTAATTATAGGACCACTACCCGGATTCGTAATTTCAATTCCAAACAAATCTGTAAACCTAGCTGCACCAGAAACTTCTAACTTACTTCCCGGAGTAGTAGTTCCTATACCAACTTTTCCATCTCCTTTTATTGTTAGTCTATCTTCATCAGCGGTTTTTAAATTTATATCTCTTCCATCACTATTATGGCCAATATCAAGACCTGTATCATCCATATTAATTGATGTAACATATCCTGAATTCTTTGTAAGTTCTAATAAATTAGTTCCTGATGAGGCTGATATATGTAATTTTGATGATGGTGCTGTAATTCCTATACCAACATTACCTGCGTTGGTAATACGCATTTTTGTATAAGTATCGGTTATACCACCTAATCTAAAATCTAAGTAAGAAGTCCCTGTTGTCCAATTAGTCCAAAGCGCTGAACCTGTAGATGAGCCATCACCGGTAAAACCTAGTCGGTTGCCAGAAGCGTCATTCATATCTACTTCTAACTTACTATCAGGACTAGGTGTTCCTATACCAACGTTACCAGCAGGTAATAAATGAAAATCTCCTAAACTTGATGAAATAACAAAATCATTATCATCACCATCCCAATATACTAATGCACGATTTACACTATTTTCTCTGAAATCTATTATTGAATTATCATCACTACCATTTTGAGAATCTAATATTAAACTAGTATCGCCATTATTTGAGATTCTAATTGCTCCAGAAACATGTAATTTGTCGATAGGTGATGTAGTTCCTATACCAACTTTTTCACTACCAAAATCTATAGTCATTACAGTAGCTGAATCATTTCTAAAATTTAAATCTTGAGTGCCATCATCTAATGTAATATATGCATTTGTAGTTCCTGAATCTTGAAATTGAAGTTCAGCATCTCCAGATGTTGGAGAAATTATTATTCCGCCGGAAGAACCACCGGCGCCTCCGACATGTAAAGTTTTAGTAGGTGTTGTAGTTCCTATGCCAACTTTACCACCATCTGGTACTAAAAATAGTTTATTATCATCAGGGTCATTACCACTTGCTCTTAATAGTACATTACCTTTTGTAGTATTACCATTAGCACCATCTGTTAATTCAAATTGGTTGCCACCTTGAGCAACTTGCCAATAAGTAGAGTTGTGTTCTTTTACTAAAGTACCTCTACCACCATGTGCGTTTATTAAAATTTCTCTTGTGTTATCACCATCCCCGGGTATTATAATGGCCTTACTTGCACTTATATTACCTTCTACTGTTAGCTTTTCACTTGGTGTAGTTGTTCCTATACCAACATCCCCACTTATAAAACCATCACCGGTTCTTACTCCTGTTGCCTTAAATGTATCCTCTGCTGTTGTACTTGAGCTTACATTTGATTGAGCTATCTGCATAATTCCTCCTGTAGAAGAATCAATTGCTAATAAATTTTGGGTGGTAGCTGTGGGGACTACGCTTGCGCTAATCTGCGCTAGGGTGGCATTACTGCCGGAGGTTATGACTTTCTTCCAACTTGGCATTACATGTGGTATTTTGCGGTTAGATACGGCAACATTACCGCCTACTTCCCATAATTAGTGGGCCAACAACATACTATTAATAAATATAATAGTCTTATACAGGCTTAAAATTAGCTATTTTATCTTCAAACTTTTTTAAGGTTGATGATACCATATGGGCATTTTTTCCTTGAAATTGTGCTTGATGTATAGCTGCAATTGCTAATTGTATTTCTTGGGGTTCTAATTTAATTTGTAACATAGCTTTTTTTATTTTAATCGTATATACATATACAAAAGAAAGCATCCCAATGGAATGCTTCTTTTTGTTTTATAAAATTTTTATTAAGGTTTATGTGTAAACATATAATCCAAACGCATCACTTGTGTCAACATAGAAGTGACCTTTTCTAGATATTTCAGAGGATGCTGCAACTCCCATTACAGGGGTTGATGTTGGGGCGTTTCCTGAATTATCAGCTAATTGTACAGTTAGTACGTTAACATCTGCTGTGACACCACCATTAGCCTGGGTGTGATCAGCACTTCCTGTACATATTGACCAGTTTTGTTCTGAAGTATCCCAATATAATGCAACTCCTAACCCTGCTGCTGTTTGTTCTACAATAATACCACCATCATTAAGGGCATCACCTGCGGAGCCAGATGCTAATAATATGAATGTATCTTCTACTACCATATTAGCAGTTGAAATTGTAGTTGTTGAACCATTAACTGTAAGATCACCTGTTATAGTTGTGTTTCCTGCTACTGAAACATTACCAGATGCTGTTATATCATTAAATGTTGGTGAATCTGTAGGTGTAAGGCCTACATCAAATGATTGTGAGACTCCATTTATTGATGCTGTTATTGATCCTTGGTTGTCACTTGAAAATAGTGATTCTGATACTATGTCAGTAGGGATTCCAGATAACTCATTGTAGACACCACCTCCACCTCCTCCATAACTTCCTGTGGTGTGGAATTTACCAGTTGCCTCATCATACACGACTGTTTTATAACCGGTTGTTGCATCAGCAGTTAAAGCTGCAAATAAATCCCCACTTCCGCTTATATTACCGGCAACTGTGAGATTTCCGCCCCCATTTATATGTGAACTTGCACTTATCGTAGTTGCGCTTACATCCACAAATGTGACATTATCATCAATTTGTAAACCTAAATCAACAACGGTTGTCTGACCATTTATAGAAGCAGATAGTGTACCTTGGGAAGGTGAAGAGAAAGATGATGCAGATACTATGCCCCCAGGAATACCATCTAAATCACTGTAGATATTAACGCCACCTCCTCCATAACTTCCTGTGTGGAAGAATTGACCAGTTGTTGAATCATATACTACTGTGTTAAAAGTGGTTGTTGAATCATTAGCTAGATCTGCAAATAAAGCTCCACTTGAAGAGATTTCATTAGCTGTTAGATAACCAAATGAACCTGTTCCATTATTAGCGGTTATGTTACCATCACCAGTACCAGGAGTAGCACCAGTTACTACAATATCACCACCATTAACTGTAAATTTCCCTTCGTTTATTACAACGGCACTTCCTGTAATTCCTACTGAACCTGTAAATTGGTGTGCTACTCCTCCTCCTGCATCATCATTTTCACTAGGAAGTGAACCTGATCCAAATACGTTACTTCCAGTAAATACGGCAGAAACACCTTCAATGAAACTAAATCCATTAAATGAAAATATATTTCCTCCTAAAGCAATGTCGTTTAATACCTGTATGCTAGATGCCGTTATACCAGCACTTGCACTTATAACGCTACTTGCTGTTATGGCACCAGAAACATATAAAAAATCACCAACAATTAAATCACCAGTGATTGTAACATCGTCAGGAAGTCCTACTTGAACACCGCCTGCTGGGTAAGTTACTTCAACCTCATTAGTGGTTCCAACAATTGAAGAAGATAAATTTCCTGATGCAGAATCTAAAAGAACATTAATGTCTCTTGATTCAAGTTTACCACTTCCCCCATCTACAATTACATTTGTCGATGATGTGTTTGTAGGCAGATTAGATGATGTTACTCCACCACCAAACTTAGCACCTCCATTTACTGTAAGTATGGTATCTCCTACATCTAATGAAGTTGTTCCAATACCGACTTTACCACTTGAGGATACTACAAATCTTACGTCATCTGTAGTGTGTGCTTGTACTTGGAAAGTACCGGGGGAATTAGCTCCATTTTTATCTATTTTAATATGAACAGATGAATTATCCTCTATTGTTAAGGCATCTGCACTTGCAGTAATTACAGCATCGAAATAATCACCCTGATTGGTAGCACCTCCTGAAGCATTATCTTGAGAATTACCAAAATGTACTCCTCTATTTATGAATAAATCACCACTTGCACTTATATTACCATTAACACTTAGTACTTCTGTGGGAGCAGTGTCCATTATACCAACAGCTTTACCTACTACTGTTACTACTGTATTAGCACTATTAGGGATTAATTGTAATGAATTATTAGTTGGATTGCTTATGATTCTTGCTGTTAAAGCACCACCTTCTTGGAATTGTATTGATCCGGTATGATCAGTTTGAGCATCTATATAGATGTTTGTATTACCGGCATTTTGTACCTTTAAATGACCACCACTTACATGTAATAAAGCATCTGAATCTATAACATCTGTTCCTACACCTAATTTGCCACTTATAAAACCATCACCAGTTCTTATACCGGTTGCTTTAAAAGTATCGGCACCTACCCCTGATTGGGAGATTTGTAAGATTCCTCCTGTTGACGAATCAATTGCTAATAAATTTTGGACGGATGCGTTATCTGTGGGAACCCCAGACGCTGTGATTTGATTGACTTCAATTGAAGAGCCTGATACTAGTACTTTTTTCCAACTTGGCATTTTATTTCTGTATTATTGTGTTATTAATAAATATAAACTTTATTGTTATCCCTATAGAGCTAATTTTCTTATGAATCTTGGTATTATCATAGTTCCACCACTACTAGCAAATCCACCATTATCAATTTGAGATGATGATACAGTAAATACTATAGTAGTTCCTGGTACATTATAAAATCCATACGATGCTGTTGTTCTTAATGCAGCATCACCATGAAGTGGTGAACCTAAGGGAGCTGTATTTAATACTCCACTACCTGAGTATGATCCTGAAGGTCCTGTTGATCCCGAAGCGTAGAAAATGGTTTTAAATACTCCAGATGCGGTGGCTGCATTATTACCTGTAGCTGAATATTGAAAAGATCCACTACGTACTTCTACACTAGAACTATATATTATAATTTCTCTAGGTGATAGGAATGAATATAAACTACCCGAATCTCCATCCCCTGCTATTCTTCCTTTTATAAGGAACTTTCTATAAGTACTATCACTGGCACTTGAACTATTAATATTAATTATACTACCGGCACCTACAGCACTTCCAGAGGTCGGTGATGAAAAAGAACTAGGGTTAGCAGTAAAGGATCCTGATATAGTTCCCGTGTTTCTGAAATTATGGAGAGAAGAGGTAAAGAATATACTTTGTGTTACATTTCCGAATTCTAAAGAGTTTCCAATATTAAAAGTAGTATGGGTAGAAAAAGATGATTGGTTGTCAATATTAAAATTAACTCCATCCCCATTATCTATACCTGAATATGATTGGGTAACAGTATTAGGTATTCTAAGTTCGTAAGAGGCAGTTACAGGACCTACAAAAGAACCTGGTGGACCATCTGATGATGTATAGAATTCCTCAGCTATTTGTGTTATTAAAAAATCACCATCTATATTACTAATTTTTGAAGCAAATGCAGCACTTATTTGGAGATAAGAACTTGAATTAAATTTAGTTTTAATTTCTGAATTATCCCCAATTAACATATCTTGCCAGTTCTTTTTTTTATAAGGAACATAAACCACACCATCATCGGTCCTAACAATAGAGCTTGTTTCTACTTTAGTAATGTCAAAGTAAGATGATTGGTCTCCTTGTTTTAACCTAAAGGGAATTGCTTCTATTCCAACAGGCCTAGCAATTTTACCATTAATTGTCCCTCCAGCAGCCGCAGCTGCAACAATATCGGAATGTTTTTTAAGCTCAAATTCTTTTCCTGATTTTTTATCTACTTGTTTCGACATTTCCCTCTATGTTTATATATGATTTAATTTGATTTTGTAGTTTTAAAGCTACATTATACACTATTTGAATATCTTTACCACTAAAATCTGATTTAGCTATTAGCGTTAATAAATATCGAGCTTCCTCTAATTCTAAATTTGAGTTTTCTTCTTTTGGTTTTGTATTTTGTTTATCAATTACTTGTTTGTCTTTAGTGTCTTTACCTTGTAACCTTGCTTTTAAATCTTTAAATGATGCCATGTTTTATTTTTATATACATATTATATACCTAAGTAAAAATTACCTCCTAGATATATTATTCCCCCTTGAATTGTACTAATGTCTCCTAAAATGGAAGTTTGTTGGCCTATAGAAAGAATATTATTGTTATTTATTTCAAGGGCTTTATTACCATCATTACTAACTCTAATTAAGAAATCATTAGTAGAATCTGTGTTATTTATTTCAAATGTATTATTTACTCTTACCCCTTTACCAGCAACGGCAGTGAGGTGATCATCGGTAATTACCCAATCATTATCTTCACCAGTGAATGTGGTATTAGTAGTAACAGTACTACTAATAGCACCCCCACCTCCTTCTCCCCCTCCCGTAGTGGGAAAACCAAATGACTTAGCTCTAGTACTAGGTTCTTCAATTACTGTGGTTGATTGGTTTAATACTATTTGGGCTTTGCTAAAAAATCTAGTGTTTTGTTCTTTAAGTTTCTTTTGAATATTATCAGGAACAACATACCCCTGTAGTTTTAGGGTAAAATTGGCTCTTACTATTCTACCATCGTCATTACTTAATTCATTTATATTAGTAAATTGATCTATCATAGCCATAAACTTAAATCTTTCTGGATCACCCCAGTAAGAATCGGAAGAATAATTTACAGCTTCAATAATTTTATTAAGTTGTGAAATATAATCTGTCCATATTATACCACTATATGTTAAATTAATATAATCAGGTATTACAACAGCATTGAATTCTTTTTGAGGGATTTTATTGTTTATAATAGAAAATCTATCATACGAATTTCTTTTAGTGTATTTTTCTTGTTGGGTAATGTATAACTGAGGGTTATTAGCATCTAATTTATTACCTAAATCTCTTCTTTTTTCAATACTTTCTCTTTTAAGCATAACAAGAGGAGTTTGAACTTTACCCCCTCGGTCCCTATAAAATCCATCTTTTTGGGCTAATTTCCACCTTTCACCTGAACCATAAATTACGGGAACATCAATAAGATCACCATTTGATAAAACTGAGGGTTTTATAACATTTTCAAAATAATAAAAAATTGCCTCATCTATATCTTGAAGGCCTAAATGAAAGCTTGAATTAGATTTAGAATCATTTTTACTATTAATATTACCTCTATTTTTATTAGGCCTAATATCAGGACCTAAAGCAGTAGCAGGAATATCAGGTGCCCCTCCCCCATCAATAGTATTATCTACTATTGCTTGCTGGGACAATTCATATTGTCTTGCTACTTTGGGTTTTTTTGCTATTCTTTTGGCCATTAACTGTAGAGTTGGTTACGGGGGTTTGATGGGGTGACTTCTACTTTTGTAGTTGTTGGATAAATACCAGATCTAAAAGGAATGGTTTTAAGTTGTTCAACCCTTGATTTACTACCTTTACAAATTATAGAAAGAGATACACCAAAATCATCTGTGTCCTTATTCATTGAGTAATCGGGATTTTTGCCTGCAAAAAATTGATTTTCAATAATACTATTAAATTCAAAAAAATCATTATTATATAATACTATATCGCCAACTTCAGGAACTAAATTTTTTTCTACTAAATTAGCTCTTAGGAAAGCAAAAGTAAATTGTTGTGTAGAATCAGGTCCAAAGTCAGTTTCACTCCATGCTTGATCTTCTCTTGTAATTAAACATGGAAATAAAAGGGGTTCATAATATACTTTATTTTCTGCTTCACCATATACATTAGTTACAGTATCCTGGAGGACAAATTTATAAAATCCAACTTCTTGTTGAATGATATCATTCATTAATTCTTTATTCATTGTTCTAAATAAAGATATATCTCTTGCTCCTCCAAATAATGGCATTATATTTTAGTTAAAGTTTTAGGGTTAAATTTTATATGACGTAAACCTTTAATTCTCATTCCGGGGTCTCCTTTATCACTACTTAACATAGTAGTTTTTAAAAACTGTAAATCTTGTTTAGGATCATTTCCTGCTACAAATTTCATAGTTGCAGTGTGAATTTCTTTACCATCATTTCTAGCTCTATTTTTAGCTTCTATTTCATCGGAAGTATTAGAATTAATAATGGTAACTTTTCTAGTTGCTCTCATACCATCTAAGATATCAGTAAAGTTAGCTTCCTTATCAGATATTATTGATACACTTACTGAGTATATATTAAGAGCTTCATTTAATATGTCTTTTAATTTAATCATGCTACATAAATGGGATAAGGAACTTTTGTAAATGTATCTTGAGCATTTTGTGCTTCACTTGCTTGTCTTTCAAGATATTTACTTCTTGATGATTCTTCAAGCATTAATTTTAATTCATCAATTAATGCAGTTTTTTCAGCTGCGGCTTCACTTCTTAACTCTACGGCATTAGTGGTGACTTCAGCACCCGGAATAGGAACTGTTGAATATTTTCCTCTTATACTAGCTAACATTTCTTTTGTAACTGCTAATGTATATCTAAAAATCCATTGTCTTGATGGAGAGTTGATTGTGTTATATGTTATATTAGTATAAGGAACATTAGATACATTAGTGACTAAATTAGTAGCAGTGGTTCTGACAGGGTTATTTCTATCAGTTTTAACTACATAATCAAAGTATAATTTTTCATTTCTATTAGGTATTGGAAATATTTTTAAACTATCATTACCTATTAATTCAAATGAATATGCTGATTTTCTAATTGTATCATTTAATTCAATTGCTTGGACTTTTAAAGCATCATAATAAGTAGGCATTAACATAAAGTTTACACCAGGTGAATAATTACCAAACCCAAATGACTCCATTAATGATTGAATTCCAGTACCTGTTCCTGCGTAAGGGTCAAAATATCTTACAATAGCTGCGGGTGCATAATGGTAGATTTTTTTAATTTCTATAGGATTGCCTTCTCCTCCAGGATTATTAGATGTATTAGTCCATAAATCTGTGAGTGAGTATTTTTGTTGGCCTTGAGTTATATCTATACTTCCTGTCTTATATGTTACATTTCCTCCTGATCCGGCTTCAGTGCCATATTGTTCTGCAATAGCTATTGTATTACCCATATTAGGTTGAACATATTGGTTGTTTAAATTACTTCCTGTAGTTGATCCTTCTAGTGTTCCTATGTTTTCAACAATTTTATATTGATAAACATATTGTGCGTATGTAGTTACAGCTTCTTCAAATGCTGTGAAAAAATTTACGGCTTGTAATTCAATATCAACAATAGGATATCCTAATCTCTGAGCACACCATGTTGCTACTTGATCAGCAGAAGATATAAAATCTGTATCTGTGTCATAAAACCCAAATGGAGTTGGGTTTGTAGTACCCGAAAAAGAAGCAGATCCGGGCCAAATTGAAATTGATGCCATAATTTAGTGTTTGGTCATAAATATAATAAAAAATTAATTAATGATAACCATTTAATAATTCTAATAAATCTTCTATAGCCGCATGTCTATGTGAGTCTGTTAGTACTGTTTTAAATACATATTTAGAATTAGTTAATTTAGCCATATCATGGTAAGCTGAGTGTTGTTTATCCCTTAAATCTATTTGATAGGAATCTCCACAAAATATCATTTTTGAGTCCTTACCCAATCTACCAATACACATTGCTAATTGGGATTTAGATAAATTTTGATATTCATCAACAATTACTACAGCATTATCGAATGTTCTTCCCCTAAAGTGGGCTAAAGATACTAATTCAATTTTTTCTTCTTTTTCTAATTTTTCTAATATTTGTGGTTTATTATAAACCTTTCTCATAT
>Ga0209634_1003395_pt1 | contig 10757 bp, 18 predicted proteins | sample LinPmetageLP40_FD_184043 | JGI IMG/M metagenome (GOLD analysis project Ga0209634, IMG submission 184043) | Marine viral communities from the Pacific Ocean - LP-40 (SPAdes) (version 2) | ecosystem: Environmental > Aquatic > Marine > Oceanic | place: Pacific Ocean | collected 2010-08-26 | reverse complement strand
CAGGAGGAGCCTTGCAAAAAATAACTAACCTAGTAGGTGGAACTGGAGAAAGCCATACATCAGGAAATAATTGGGATAATACAAACTTTACTCTTTTAAATCCTACGACTGGAACTGCATTTAAAGTAAGTCATCGGACAACAGGAGAATGTTTTACAGGAACAGTGATTTATACTAATACTATTGCTCTTAAATTTATTAAATCAGGATTTCCAACTTTAACAGCAGCTACATTTAATATAACTGCCGACCAAGATATGAATCATTCAGGAATTTGTCCATAATGAATATAACAGCACCTACATCAGAAACTTCAACAATAAAAATAAGCAATAGTTTTTATACTATAGTCTATGGCGCTAAAGTATGGACCGAAAATAGGACAGATGGAGTTATTGAGTCCATTGATTTTAAAATAAAAGGATGGTTAAAAGATAATGCGCCTGCAGGCTCATTTAGAAATACTCCCCCAGAAGGTACAGGAACTCCAATTGCAGTTGACCAACCAGGAACAGTGGAAGAATCATTTACATGGAGAGTACCTGAAGATTTACAAACAACAGAAACATTTGGTGGTAATGCAAAAGATTCAAATGATAACGAATATAATATATATTATCAACAGTGGTTAACAGCAATAAAAAGTACTGGTACTTATACTGCTACATATAACTCAGTTGTGTCTCAGTTGGAGACACTCTAATGTTTTGGAATAAAGGGGAAAAAGAAATGAATATAGAACAATTAAAAGAAACACTAAAAGTAGATGAAGGAGTGGTGTATGAAATATATAATGATCATCTTGGTTATGCAACATTTGGAATTGGGCATCTCGTCCTTGAAGGAGAACCAGAACATGGGTTATCGGTCGGTACTCCTGTGTCAGAGGATAGAGTTAACGAATGCTTTATCAAAGATTTGCAATCAGTTGTAGAAGATTGTAAAAAATTACATGATGCTTGGGATGGCTATCCTGAAGAGGTTAAGCAAATAATCGCAAACATGATGTTTAATATGGGACTTACGCGCTTGAGTAAATTTAATAAACACAATGCAGCGCTGCAGAGTGGAGATTGGAAAGAGGCTGCTGTAGAAGGCAGAGATTCAAGATGGTACAAGCAAGTAACGAACAGAGCGGAACGGCTCATGGAGAGGCTCGAGAAAATTTAGGTATATACCAAGGTAAATTTTGGTGTTCAGAGAGAAAGGAATATTTCTCTTGGACTGAATTAATGGAGTATTATAATAATAATAAATAATGGAGGAAATATGTTTAATTGGTTGAAAAAACTTTTTGATAATACTGAACCTGAAGCAACTGGTGTAAGAGCTAGAACTGCTAAGGGACACTATGTTGCTGATGATAAATCAACACCTAAAGTAAATGAAGCTTACACTGATGGTAAAACACCAGTAAAGAAAGCTAAACGAGTTGTAACTAAGAAAGCCCCTGTCAAGAAAAAAGCTGCACCTAAAAAGGCACCAGCAAAGAAAGGCAGAGCTAAAAAAGCACCAACAAAGAAGTAATTAGTACATAAATACTTCACTCAAAGGGCCTGTTCAAGGTCCTTTTTGTTATAAATAGATACATATAATTTAAATCAGAGGGAAAAATTATGGCAAGTACAATTAAATTATTAGGTTCAGAAGGCAATTTAGGCTCTGCATCTAATGTAGGATTTGCAAAAGTGGTAAGAGTATTGAACAATAAAACATCTGTTCAAGCAATCACTTGGAAAAATGCAGGTGGAACAACTTTAGGCACAGTAACACTGGCGGCTGGAGAAGTAGCTTATATAGAAAAAGGTTCTACTGATACATTAACAGGTGTCGCAACTTCTTTAGCAGTAGGGTGTGGATATTCTAACTAGTGGAAGAAGCACTTAATTTATTTTCTGAATTAGGATTACCTATCGCTGGAGCACTGGCAATGGGTTATTTTATATTCATTATAATAAAACAAATATTTGAAGGTATCGTTGATGATATCAGCACACTTACTATGTTCTGCGCCTCATTAGAGAATAGAGCGAGAACAATGAGCAATGAGATGATTAAAATCGACTTGTTAGTAAGCAGTGCATTAAAACTAAGACCCGACATCGAGAGAATAGCTCGGGCAGAAAATTTCATTGAAGATGGAAGACTAGATGTAAGAAGGGATTAATTATGGAAGAAATGAGTACAGTGGCACAAATGGTGGCCGATTATGGCTTTCCTACTGTTATGGTAATAGGGTTAGGTTATTTTGTTTATTTTGTTTATAGCTTTATAGGCGAACATATAGACCCAGCAATAGAAAAAATGCATTTTCAATTAATAAAGGTTATCGACCAGATGCGAATGCTGGATCAAGACCTAATTAGACTCCAACAAAAAGTAGATACAGTACTGGAGTATAAAGAAAACGAAAAGAAAAGAGGTAATGATGAATAAATATTTATTAACTGGTATAGTCTTTTGTACAGTAATACTCATGAGTTTATTAGCAATGAGAATATCAGCACAAGAGATTACTCATAAATTTAAAAATCCATCATTCAGTGGACAAGGTACTGGTGCACATTATCTGACTATTGAAAACCAAGAATTTTCTCGTAAGAAAGCAATAGAAGAGGCTTTGGAATCTGCAAGAAAAGCTGCAGAGAGAGCTGAGGATAATACTACCTTAGCAAAATTTATTAGAAATTTAGAGAGCAGAATATATGCTCAAATGGCAAAACAATTAGTAGAATCAATGTTTTCAAATGACAATCCAGTAAGGTTTGGTTCATTTGTTTTAGAAGGTTCAACAGTAACATATGAAGTTATAACAAATATAGACGGTTCGGAATTTATTAGAATGACTATAATCGACGAAAATGGTACATCAACGATTATCGAAATTCCTATTGGTTCAGGATATTTCGGAGGAGATGTTGATGGTTCGACTGACGGCGGCTAGTCTTGCATTTTTAATATTACTTAGTGGTTGTGCATTGTCACCTCGCTTTACTGAAGTTCCACAAGAGTGTAATAAGGATACTTGGGGTGAGCAATATGACCATGACCTATGGAACTATGCTAAAGCTTCAGGTAGAACATTTGAACGAGCATTACCTTTTATATGTACTGAAGCCCCAGAGGTTGTTCAGTTACCTTCTATATTAGAATTAATGAATTTACCACCAGCTGAAATGAAACCAGTTGTGGCAATATATTCATTTGGAGATAAGACAGGAGCTAGAAAGCCCAGAGAAAATATAGCAGATTTCTCTACCGCAGTAACTCAAGGTGGAGTTGAACTTGTGATAGATGCATTTAAAACTGCAGGAAAGGGCAACTGGTTTAGGGTCGTTGAAAGAAATGGCTTAGACAATTTAGTTAGAGAAAGACAAATTATCCGTTCAGCAAGACAAGATTTTGCTAAGAAGAATGGAGACGAAAAGTTTCAGGAATTAGAATCACTACTCTTCGCAGGAATGATAATCGAAGGTGGTGTAATAGGGTACGATACCAATATTAAAACAGGCGGGCGTGGAGCTCGATATTTAGGTATTGGTTATACAAAGCAGTATAGACAAGATGTTGTTACTGTGTCCATGAGAGCTATTTCAGTTCTTACGGGCGAAGTTTTACTTAATGTACAAACTCGGAAGACGATATTAAGCTATGGCAAAAGTGGAGATATATTTAAATTTATCGAAATGGGCACTGAGCTGGTAGAGTACGAAGACGGAGCGACTAATAATGAGAGCGTGACATATGCAACAAGGTCTGCCATCGAAGCAGCCGTGTTGGAATTAATATACCAAGGGCACAGAAGAGGCTTTTGGGTAATAAAGGGGTATAACGAAAATGAAAAAACTAATTAGTTTAATTATATTATTGTCGACAACAAACATTTTCGCTGATACTGATGATAACGAAATCATAATAACTCAAGTAGGTGATACACTAGCTATATACATTGACCAAGAAGGTTTTGGTAACAAAATCGGTGGGAACGACTTCTCATCATCTGGTACACCAATGTTAATAACAGGTACATCACTTAACTTTGATTTAGATTTCACTGGCAATTCAAATAAATTATTTGGTCCAGTCACAGCTGATAGTTCAACCTATAAGCTTGATTTTACTGGAAGTTCAAATATAATAGATTGGAAGGTTGGTAGTACAGGTAGTTCAGACTCATCTGATATAAACTTTCAAGTAACAGGTTCAAGCAATACATTTGACTTAGACCAAGGTACACAGTTTAGTGCAGAAAGGTTGAATGCCGATTTAATTATTATTGGTTCATCTAATGTCTTTGATGTAGACTGGGAATCTGATGATGTAGTATGGAATTGGGACGTAACCGGTAGTTCTAATGACATTAATACATTGCAGAAAGACGGTTCAAACTCAATGACTGTAGAATTAAATGGTGATAGTGCAAATGTGGATATCAATCAGCTGTCAGGAACATGTGCAGCCGTAGGTGGTGGATGTTCAAATCCAAATGCTATCATAACATTGGATATTACAAGTGATAATTCGACGATTCAAATTAATCAGAAAGATTCAGCTGGCGATAGCTAGTAGTTTATTATTACTAATGGGGTCTGCTTACGCGGACTCTATTGGTGATATTGTCGAATCCACAGGCGTAGGTAAAATAGTACGCCAGCAAGAAAGTATAGAAGACCTTAATAATCTCTCCATACAATTAAATGATGTAGCAGAAACCGCAATGGGAAGTATGCTTATTAAATTCCTAGATAACGCAGAGTTATCCTTAAAGGAACATTCAGAAGTTTTAATAGACGAAATCTATTATGACCCTGACCCAAATCTATCCAGAATGTCTATGAAGTTTACTATGGGAACAGCAAGATTTGCTTCAGGTTCTCTTGGTTTAGTGAATAAAGCAAACATAGATATACAAACACCAACAGCCACGATAGGTATTAGAGGCACAGACTTTACAACAACAATAGATGAATTAGGCCGAAGCCTTATAGTCCTATTACCTGACAGTAATGGAAACTCATCAGGGGAAATAACGGTAACAAATCTAGGTGGGACTGTGGTATTAACTGAATCATACCAAGCAACAATGGTCAGTACTCTTGACAGCACTCCTACTAGCCCTGTAACTATTAACGGGTTAACTCCATCGATGATTGATAATATGTTTATTGTTAATCCTCCAACCGAAGTAAAGCAAGCGATAGAAGACGCCGCAGCAGATGACCAAGACCAAGACAATGGAATATTAGATGTAGACTTTTTAGAGTTTAATGAATTAGAAGGAGATGACCTAGAGGATTCCCTGGAAGATGATTTTACAGAACTTGATATTGATATGTTAGATGTAGATTTTCTAACAGACCTATTAGATATAGTTGAAGCTTTGGACCGAACAACAAAAAAATTAGGAGATGCTCAGAGTGGTGGTGGAAATATTGGTGGGTTTACCCTTAAAGGAGCTTCAGTAGGATTAAATAAAGATTCACAATTTAATGTTTTTGAACAAGATGGTAACTTAGTTTTCTTTCGTAGTGTTAATGGAGTTATAAATATAATAATAGGAGCCGGCGGCAGTGGATTCATAGATGTCAGGACGAATGATTACGAAGGCATAATGCAATTTAACGATGGAGATGGAATTGAAATATACATCAATCAACAAAACTAAATGAGAGATATAATAATAGCATTAATAATTTTAGCATCACCAATGATAGCATTTGGAGATGACAATCACGTACATGTAGAGCAAACAGGAAGTGGTGATAACGCAGCAGTTAATATTAATCAAATAGGGTTTGATAATACTATTAACTTTTCTTTTGACCACGCAAATAATACATTTAACTTATCACAAACAGGAAGCGGCAATAGTATCTCATGGGTAAATCAATGGGGTTCTGGTAAAGCTTGGGGTGGTGATGTAGATGGTTCTGGTAATACTGAAAGTGTAGCTCAATTTAACGGAGCAACTTATGGTCGTCATATACTAGGAAATAATAATACTGTTAATGTATATCAAAGTGGAACACACACTCATTGGCTAGATATCCACGCTAGCGATGTGGAACATGATATAAATCAATCAGGCAGTGGTAGTCATTATAACCATACATATTTTTATGGTACAACATCTAATTCTGATACTAATATAGTTCAATCAGGAGATGGTTCTCATAATTCACAAATTAGAATTCAAGGAACAGAACATACCACTTTAAATTTAACACAACAAGGTTCAACAAATCAGGCTTATAGTTTAACTCAAAATTGCTTTACCGTAGGCGGATGCACAGTTTCAGTAACACAAGGAAATTAATATGGCATATAGTAAAGAAGTAGTAGACAGATTTGAATCTGTAATGGCGAATCCAGAAAAACATTCAGTTGGTAGATTTGACCCTAATGATAAAACAGTAATCACAGGAATGGTTGGTGCTCCAGCTTGTGGTGATGTAATGAAATTGGATTTAAAAATGAAAGGTAATGTAATAGAAGATGTTAAGTTTAAAACTTACGGCTGTGGTTCAGCCATTGCTTCATCAACACTTTTTGTAGAAATGTTAAAAGGTAAAACAATAGAAGAAGCACAAGCTATTAAAGATAAAGATATAGCAGAAGCTTTACAATTACCTCCAATTAAATTACACTGTTCTGTATTGGCTGAAGACGCAATAAGACAAGCAATCTCAAATTGGGAACCAGATACTATGGTTGGCCATAATAATCCACCAGAATAATGGAACTTACTGACGCAGCCATATCTAAAGCTATTGAAAAGACATCTGAAAAGGAAAATCTTTACGGTTTCTGCAGTTACATAAGAATTGGAGTTACTGGTGGTGGGTGTGCAGGGTATGAATATTATATTAAATACGCTGAAGAAATTACTGACGATGATACTGTAACAGATTATGGTAAATTTAAAATAGTTATGGACAGTATATCAATACCATTTTTAGAAGAAGCTACATTGGATTGGGAGATACAAGGGTTGAATGAATCTTTTAGAATCATTAATCCAAAAGAGACCGCATCATGTGGCTGTGGTGTATCAATAGGGTTTTAAATGAAATATATAACCAGTATCTGGACAACATTATTGCTTGTGGCCATGGTTATAGGTGTAAGAATCCAAGACCCACAATTAGTAGAAGAATTTAGGTTGAGTGTCTTTGACCAATATATAAAATCACTTCCAGTCGAACACTCAAATGATATAGTCTTAGTTAACATCGGCGAAAAATCACTAGAAAAGTATGGTCAGTATCCATGGCCTAGACAAAATTATGCTCAGATGATTTCTGATTTAAGAAATGCAAATGCAGGTATGATTGGGTTTACCATTATGTTCCCAGAACCAGATAGGTTTGGTGGAGACGAAGTATTTGCCTCATGGGTTAAAGACAATGGTATTATATTATCGCAAGATGCTGATGCAAATGGTCGGTCAAAAAAAGCTCCTTATGTAGGATATGCAACATTTGGTTATAGCGGTGATGTATTAAGTTTAACTTATCGCTATGGTGGTTTAATTACTAATATTGATTCTCTTGAATCGAGTGCTTGGGGTGCAGGATTATTAAATGCCGCGCCAGAAATTGATAATGTAACTCGTAGAATACCTTTAATGTCTCAAATCAATGGGGATTTATACCCATCATTCGCATTAGAAACGATTAGAGCAATGAACGACAAGAAGAGTTATACCATAAAATTAAACGAAACGGGTATAGAGCAGATAGTATTAAGACCTTTTCAGATACCTACAGATTCAAATGGAAGTATTTGGTTGAAATGGAATTCACATTACCAGGAAATAGAATATGATGGGAGTCCAATACCAGATTTAAAAGGTAAAACAGTTGTTATAGGGGTAACGGCAAAGGGTATTGTCCCTCAAACACCTACAGCTGATGGTTTAAAATATCCACATCAATTGCAGGCTAATGCCATACAAACTATTATATCAGATAATCCAATATCAAGACCACAATGGACTTTACCTATGGAGTTAGCTTTAGCTCTAGCTGGAGCTCTTCTGATTGTATTGGGAGTTTATTATGGACCTGTTTGGCTCGGGCTTGTGTCCTTCGCCTTGACCTCTGCTGGTGTTGTTTTCGTTTCTTGGTATTTCTGGACCTCAACTAGTATACTCCTTGACCTTACCGGTTCACTTATATTATATATACTTTCTTTTACCTCAGCGAGTTTCAATAATTTTTATAAACAATTTAAATTAAGACAACAAGTAAAGAAACAATTTGGTACATATGTATCCCCAGACCTAGTAAAACAATTACAAAAGGACCCATCATTATTAAAGCTTGGTGGAGAGAGAAAAGAAATGACCTTTATGTTTATGGACATCTGTGGGTTCACGCCTATATCAGAACACTATAAAAACAATGATGACCCAGAAGGGTTGGTAATTCTTATAAATAATTATTTGGATACTATGACAAAGATTGTTCTTAAAAACGGTGGGACAATAGATAAATTCATGGGTGATTGTATCATGGCATTTTGGAACGCTCCATTACCATGTAGTAACCATGCAGATAAAGCCGTTAAAACATCTATAGAGATATGTGAGGCAGCTGATGAACTTATACAACAACTTGAAGACCAAGGTTTACCTAGGATTGATATTGGGATTGGTATTAATACCGGGACCTGTATTGTCGGAAACATGGGAAGCGAATCTAGATTTGACTATTCCGTCATTGGAGATGCCGTCAACCTTGGTGCTAGACTCGAAGGACAAACAAGGAATTATGATGGGGTTCGAGTGTTGTTGGGCCCAGAAACATATCAAAGCTGTAAAGAACGAGCATTCTCAGAAGTCGATAGAATCCTTGTTAAGGGCAAATCAGAAAAGGTCACAATATACACTCCACTCTGATGATACTAAATATCAATGGGCGACATTCTATATAGTCCACATCTTAGATGTACACTCTACACTAAAAGGAATGAAGTATAGTTGTATATATGAATCCAATCCAATTCTACCAAGAGTTCCACATCGAGACCATCTCATATTACATAAGTCGCTATTAATGGCTACAATCTTTAATCGAAAATATTTTGACTGGGGTAAGATGGAACTTGATGCATTGACTATAGGTACTTCTTTAGCTGTTATAAAGAATCATCAAATAGTTAATAACGCAACATGTCCTAAACGATAAATTATTATATATAAAAATAAATGAATTATTTTCATCTAGCGTGTTTACATTGACACCTAGTTGTGGTATAATATACACATCAGGAAACGAGGAAGGACTGTAGTTGGTTGGTTGTTGTGAAGTCCTACGAAATTACTGGTAATAACTGTAGATGATTGGAGATTGGCTCCGAGTCCACGAAAGAGTTGTAATGCGCAAGACTTTAAATAGTGAATCGTTTCTCAGAATGGCATCGCCGACGGGTTTAAAATCAATTAAGACGTGATATATGGTATTGAGGTTATTACATAAAGTAAACAATGAAGTATTAGAAATTGGAAGGAGTGCCTTGGGATAATACGGAAAACGAGTGACCTTATGGTGCCGAGCTATGCACCTAGATAAAATTGAGGTAAGGCCTCACTAGAAGGACACGCTGTAAAGAACCGGGGTAACATCCGAGAGTTGAAATACCACTTAAACCCACTATTATATTATGAGTAAGAAAAGCAGACAAAGACACAAAGAGACCGCAACGGTCGTATTTACGGGATTATTAATTAATTATCCAGTGAATCTATTTCTTTTATGGTTGTTTATATCAGTCATGGAAATAACAAACCCCCTTAAATTAAGCATACTGCTATCAGCAATACTAACGGTAGTAGCGTACATTCGCGTATATATGGTAAGGAAATATTATGACAAGTAAAGTTTTGTTACAGGCATGTTACAGGCATGTTACTTTTGTGTTACTTTTAACAAAAACACTTTACATTGACCCCAAAATAGAGTATAATATACACATCATTTAAATAATAAGGAGTTAAAATGAATATAACAACAATAAAAGAAATCGTAAGACAAGATGATGGTATCAAGTTCACAACTAGTGGTATGACATTCGAAGGATATATCAAAGAAATCAATGATACAGACATCGTAGTAAGAGCGTATAATCAAGCTAAAGAAGTAGCTTATGAGACTTATATCTTACCTTACGTAACATTTAAAGGTATTAATATAGAGTGGTTTTTTGAAGGACAGGGTTGCGATAATTCAGCAATCGGTTGTTCAGGCTACTGGGTTAAAGATTTACAAGGAGCAAAATAATGGAAAGATATTTAATAACAACAGAGTCCTATGTATATGCAAAGGACGAGAAGGCAGCAAAGTCACTCGCAGGATATATACAAGGCAAACAAAGAAAGCAATATGATAATCAACATTGCGTAACAAATTTACAGTACGCACCATTTGGTGGCGGCTTTTCAGAAAAGAATTTAATTGAAGGAGAAATACTATGATAATGCAATTTGAGCATATAGCAACACGAATGCCTTTAAATGTCAGACTGTCACTTAGACAAAACCTGCTATTTAGACTGGGCTTTAAAAACAAAATTATTGACGAGGTTATGGCCTTCGTTGGTGAATATGATTATTTTTATGAAGGAGTTAAATAATGGATTTAAATGAAATAAAAGCTATCCTTAAAGAGGAAAAAGAAAAATTAGAATTTCAGAAAACGGTAAAGAAAGTTTACAGTAAACCTAAAGTTAACTATAATAAGTTAACACAACAGATG
>Ga0209634_1003394_pt1 | contig 10757 bp, 16 predicted proteins | sample LinPmetageLP40_FD_184043 | JGI IMG/M metagenome (GOLD analysis project Ga0209634, IMG submission 184043) | Marine viral communities from the Pacific Ocean - LP-40 (SPAdes) (version 2) | ecosystem: Environmental > Aquatic > Marine > Oceanic | place: Pacific Ocean | collected 2010-08-26 | reverse complement strand
TATTAGAATTTAATTTAATATCTGAGATTAGGTTTTGGATTTGGTCTATACCTAAAGTATGGTCTGTTTCAAATCCTAAAAACCCATCTTCTTTTTTGTTTTGGCTTATTCTAGTAGATTTAATACCACCCCAATCTCTCCATTGTTTACCATAGATAGGACCTAATTCACCATCTTTTCTTTTAGATTTATTATAGTCACCATCCCATATTTTACAATTATTATCTTGTAAATACTTAATGTTAGTATCACCTTTTAAAAACCATTTTAGTTCAGTAACTATAGTTTTAAAAGATAGTTTTTTGGTAGTGAGCAAGGGAAATCCCTTACTCATATTATGTCTAATTTGTTGTCCAAATAAGGATAAAGTACCTGTTCCAGTTCTATCACCCTTTTCACTACCACTTTCCAATATAAGACTTAATAAGTTTTGATATTGTTTATCTAAAGTCATAACCTAGGATCTTGTTTTTCTAACTGTTTTTCATTAAAGATATGTAACATACCATTATCTTTCATTTCAGCAACAATTCTTACTTTACCCTCAGTTGTTTCAAAGATTGATACTATTGTACAAGGAAATTTATAACCCTTAGGTTTAAATGCCTTATCTCCTATTTCAAATTTATGTGTCATAACTTTATCTACCTTGTCCTTTATATGTTTTTTTATAATTTTTAGATGTCTTGGTATTAGACGTTTTTGTCTTAGAATGAATTCCAGGGCGTTTTATTTTACTTGTACCTTCATAACCACCACCGGCTGTTTGTCTTGCCATAATCTATTGTTTGTTTAAATTTAAATATTCAGTTTATATCCTCCAAATTGTTTCATATAAGATGTCATTTTAGTTCCATTAGCATCTTTAAAATCTAATCCTTTTTGGAAAAATCTTTTAACATTACCTGATCCTGCTAAGTGAGCAGCTGCAAGTAATCCTGATTCTGTTATATTTACACCCCATACTTTTTTACCATCATAATTGCTTATGTAGTATTTTAGTGTATATTTATTATATTTAAGCAATTTATACATTGCTTCTTCCTGTATTTGTGGGTTTGATAAAAATTCTGTACGAGTTATATTATATCCTAAAGTTTGTAGGGTTGATCTACCAAATTGATATTTGCCCATATATCCCCATTTATTTACAATATTATATCTATTACCAGATTCCATATGCCCTATTGCATTTAGAAAATGATTATGTGACTTAAGGTCTATTTTTACTTCCTCCTCAATTGCTATTTCAGCATCTATAGGATTAATGTGTTCTCTTATTGTTCCCACTTCTGAACTTTGGGAAATAGAAGAGGATAAAAAGTATAAAGGTATACATACCATTATTTTTAAAATTGATTTCATATTTTTGTTTTTTGTGAAAAAAAAGGTTATAGTATAAACTACTTAAAATTCCTTTAGGAATTCACCTTTGATATGGTGTGATTTAAGTTTTTGAGAAACTTCATCATTTTTTAGCATTTTATTAGCTAATCGTTCTAGATGTTTGCTTTTTTGTTTACTATAGTCCTTGACTATAGAATCATGTTTATTGCTGTTAATGTTGTTAAGTTTTTTCATATTCTTGAAATATATTGATCAGTACCGTCATCCTCATCTGTGTCTAATCCTAATTCTTTTAAGCGTTGTAAGTGATAATCATCGACTTCAAATTCAACGTTCTCAGTAGTCTTAAACTGTTCAGTGTTTGATTCTAATTGTTTTATATCATTTTTATTGAAAATATCACCTACTTGTAAGAAGTAGTGATTATAACACAGCAGTTCGATGTTGTTTAAGCTGTAGTTGTTGCAGTTTTTGTCTTTAAAGTGTAATAATAGAGGAGTTTTATAATCTAATACTCGTTTTTCTCTAAACTTACACACTGCGCATTCTTCTGATAAATATGCCTGCTCTATTAAAGAATACTTAATTTTAGCAGGAGAGAAGTGAGCTGCAGATATTCTGCCCTCAATAATCTCAATCATTGCAGGCATCTTTTTGGAACCTTTTAAAAATTTGGGGACACCTTTGCCGCTTTGGTTTAAGTGTCCTTCAAATAAGTTGTACATTTTAGCGTATTTCTTATAGTGTTGATAAGAAACATGAAGGTACCTACTAGCAGCAAGGTTAGACAATGTCTTACCTTGTGCTGCTATTACTTGTTCCTTACTAAGAAATTTTTTACGCATTATTCTGAATCGAGTTGATCCATAATAGATACCTTACCATTTTTAGAAGATGAATTTTTATTATCTTCTTCTTCAAAGTCTATAATCTCAGAAGATTTGTCTAGTTTCAATTGAGGAGCAGGTGCATCATCTCCTACAAGTTGACCTGTGTCAAATAAATACTGATCATATTCTTCAGCATCCATAATAATGGTTTCAACCCATGTATGGTCTCCTTCACCCATAAGTACACTAATACCTTGTTTAGGTTTAACATAATTACCTGATTCAGAACAGTTAATACAGAAGTTATAGCCATATTCAATTAGCCTTAACTCAGGCATATTACCACTACACTTTGTGCAAGGTATCATTTTTAACGGTGGTTTACTCATATTCAATACAGTACTTTCATTTACATAACTCATAAATATAACATTTTAGTTTTCTATTTACTCTTTTATTTCCGTAAATATACGAACACTCTTTCGCTTCTCCAAATGTTTTGCGGATTACTTCCAAAAACTATAAATTCCTTTATCTAACTCATATTCATCCCACACAAATCTTTCTCTCATAGGTTGGTTTTTTGCCCAAATCCACATTTGCTCTAACCCACCATATAATGTAGTAGTAGATTTAAAATCTAATAAATCAATAGATTTTTGGAATGTAGGTATTGAATGTTTTACCTCATGTCTTGCTTCTAAATATCTAAATTCATCTTTAGTACCTATTACTGTTCTAAGAGTATTAGCAGCTTCCTTTATTGATATTTCTTCAACACCACCTAAATTAATAATTTGTTTTGATGCTTCCTCTCTTGTAGCTGAATTCCATAATGGTTCTAATATATCATCTATAAAACTAAATGCTCTAGTTTGTTCACCATCTCCAAAGATTGTCATTGGTTCATTATTAAGGTACTGATACATCCAAATACCTAATACATTTCTATATTTGTCCCAAATATTTTGTTTTACACCATAAACATTATGTGGTCTAATTATACAATAATCTAAACCATGTTGCTCATTTGCAATTTGAATATCCATTTCACATGCATATTTTGCAACACCATATGGGTCAATAGGTGCTTGTTGTTGTGTTTCATCAAATACACCACCATAACCATGTCCATATACTGCAAGTGTTGACGTGAATACCAGTCGTTTAACGTCAGTCCTAATACATTCATTGACTATGCGTGCTGTTACTTTTAAGTTGTTATCATAGTTAAAACAACGTATAAAGGGACTAAGTCCTTCAGCAGCATATGCAGCAAAGTGAAATACATAATCAAATTTATTTTTTTCAAAACAAACACTAATAGGATGTTTTACTAAATCTATTTCCCATAAATCTACTTTAGGGTGAACATTAATTTCATATCCACCACTTAAGTCATCTATACCTACTACTTTATACTCAGGTTTGTTTTCTATAATCCAATCTGCTAACCTACTACCTAATAGACCTGCTACTCCTGTTATTAATACTGTTTTACTCATATCTTATTCCTTTTATTATTTCCCCATTTTTAGGGTTATGTGAGTGATTGTTATACATAGATGGTGTTATTCCCCATTTGTATTCAAATATTTCAGCAGCTGGTTGTTCAGTTGCTTTAAATCTAATCCCTTCATTGCCATTTTTAGTAGCTGTAGAACCAAAGTGGTAAAAATGTGATTTATGAGTTCTAGTAAACTTCAAACCATTTAAATCTAACTTTAAAAAGAAATCCCAATCACAAATGAATGGAGACTGATATAATGTATCGAATCCACCTACTATCATATAATCTTTTTTAGATAGAGCAAATGGAAATATTCCTCCATCATCTGTAGATTTATCTTTACTAATTTGGTCTTCATACTTTAAATAACCTTCATAATCAAAGTTATCAACTGTTCCAAAATCTTTTACAGGGAAGTTAAATACACCAGGACCTTTAGGTTCTATTTGGTTAATAGTAAGTACCTCACCTTTATTTAGGTTTTCTTTTATAGTTACATCCCATCCTTTACTTAAAACATTATCATCATTAATGATACAAATGGTTTCAAAACTAGAGTTAAATACACCAAGATTTAAAGCTTGTTGCATACCCGCATTTTGACCTAAATCTAATGTTTTAATATCATCTTTATATTTGTCTAATACAGCTTGACTTTCCTCAATAAAACCATCAACTGCAACTATTATTTCATTTATTTCGCGCTGTCCTTCAATAGCGGATTTTAGACATATGTCTAAGTATTTAGGATTTCTGTAGGTTGGAATAATAAGACTAATCATATTTTTTATTTTTCAATATACATAAAAAATCTCACTTCTCCACATCTTTATGTACATACGGGAAATACTTTTGTGGGTTAACTACAGATGATACTGTAGACCAATTAATAAGTGGTGCTAACCATTTTGTTTCACCGTGTGTTGAGTATGCTGGAATAGAGGATACTAATAGTTCATTTTGGTTTCTAAGTTCCATAAACATATCAAAATCTTTAGGGTATGATTCGCTTGTATGTTTCCTAAGTATGGGTTCTACTCTTTTAAGTGTACTTACTTTAGCAGCAAATGTCATTGTAGTGCTATTAGTTAGTTTCCAATGACAACTTTTAGTTAAATACACTCTAGTATCTTCAGCTCCACCTTGACAATATGGATTACCACCTTTATCAGGACTAAGATATTTATCAGGATGGTCATATAAAGTAGCAAAACTAGCTCCTAAAGTAAATGCTTCCTTTAGTATTCTATCACTTCCCCTAAAATGTAAATAATCATTTTCTACAAAGTATACTATCTCATCATCATCATACTTTAAAGCCATATCCAAAGCTAAGTTAAATGTACCTGCACCACTTCCAATACTAACTTCAGTTATTTGTTTCTTTAAAACATGTTTTCTTATCATCAGTAAAGTTTCATCACAGCAGTTGTCTGCAATGATTTGAACCTCATTAAATAGGCTAGTAAAGTTGTTTAAGCATTTGTCATTATCTATATATTCTGGTTTTACCTTAGAATATCCGGCGTCACTAATTCTGTATATTGCTTTCATTTTCTTTTGATAATAGTAAAACCATTATTATTAATAAATCTTTCTACTAATTCCCATTCATCAGAATGTTCTTCTAAAAACTCACTTACAGCATCCCATAACCCTTTACCCTCAGTAAGATTACCTTTAAAATCATGCTCTGAGGTTGTAGGTTCATTATGATGAGCATAAGTAGTAGTATCATGGAAACAAATATACTTTTTTACTTGTTTATGATGTCTTGTTAACTCTGCTTTTAGTTGGTCATATGCATGCCATGTATCTAAAAATAATAAATCAGTAGGTTCAATATCTATTTCTAATACACTAGCTTCTGTAAACTTAAACTTTATTTCATATGCTTCTGCTGTATCAATAACAGATTGTAAATCACCACCAAATTTAGTAGGATTATGAATATCATATGAATGTAAACCATTTTTGGGGTTACAAGCTAGCCAAGCCCATGTTGAACAAATACTTCTAACACCCATTTCAATGATTGAATCACATTGTTGGCCATATTTTATAATAGCGGGAAAATGCTCATTTATATCAGAAGGAGTTAAAAATAATTCATCTACCTTTTTTTCTAAATCTAATATCATAATTGTTTCTTTATTTTATTTATTATTTCAAATAGTTGTTCAAAATCCCCAGAACATAATAAGGGGGAAATATGATTAATAATATGGTCATCTAAGTCCCACCATTTTGCCTCTAATAGTTTAGCAATAATATCATCACTAAACCTTTTTTTAATATGCTTTGCAGGATTACCTGCTGCTATAGTATAAGGTGGTACATCCTTAGTTATTACACTTTTAGTACCAATACAAGCGCCATCACCTATTGTAATACCAGATAATATAGTTGCTCCATCTCCTATCCAAACATCATTTCCTATATTAACATCACCTTTAGTTGCTGGGTGTCCTTCACCATTATATTGGGTAAATACATCTTTCGATACATGACCAAATGGGAATGTTGAAGCCCATTCTGTTCTATGATTGCCACCCAACATAACTTCTACTTTACTTGCTATAGAGCAAAACTTACCAACATATAGTTTAGCACCTTCACCCCATTGTTGAACTTTGATAGAATCAGCACCGTATGTATGTTTATCTATTGTTACTAAACTCATAATGTATCATAATAATTGTTTTGCTTTTCTTGTCGTTTTATATCTTTTGGATGATAAAGTGATAATTCTTCTTGACTAGGTAAAGCAGTATAAGTTTTAAATCCATCTAACTTCTCATGTACTTTATTTTTCCATATAATTTCAGGTTTATTTTTCCAAATACGCCATTGATAATCTGGGTAGTTAACCCAACCTTTATCATCAACCTTCCATCCCCATTTTTGAATATGTTTATCAGTTAAACCTTCTACTGTATTAACTCTAGGAACTAAGTACACTTCGTTATCAGGATTTGATTCTAATATTGAAGGTAAATTTTGTAATAAAATCTCATTAGGGATCTCATCAGCGTCAATCTGAAAGATATAATCTCCATCACAGTATTCAGTTAGTAGATTTTTCCAGTTAGCAAAGTGACCATCAAAATAACCTCTCCAAAATTGAAAACCAGGTAATTTAGAAAATGTTCTTAAATAATTAACTACTTCTAAAGAACCATTATTTTGATCAAAAAGTACAACTATTTTATCTTTAATTCTTTTATTCTTTAAAAGAATAGGAATAAGTTTCTGTATTTCAAGAAACTCATTACATACGGTTATAGCATAACTAATTTTCATATTAATCTGGTAGTATACCTATGAATGATAAGGCATCCATATAGTCACGTTCTTTAAAGTTTTTCTTAGTACTCATATCCATTTTATACTCAGGGTCACCTTCTTTTCTATCTTCAACTTTTTTAGATTTAACTGCTGCCCAGCTCCACTCATCTTTATTAGTTCCATCGGCAAACACCATCCCTTGATCTGGATTATTAATAGTATTTGGTACCCAAACTAAACCTGTATCAGGATCAGTCCAAGCAATATCCTTATGTAACTCAGGTAAACCTATATTAGTTTCCTCTAAAAACTCACTACCAGAGGTCATAAGGCTATTAGTCATAAACCCACAAGATAAACTAAAATAGTTTGTTATATCTTTGGTTATTTCTACTCTATAACATAGATCTCCACCACTTTTAGGACAATCTATTATTTCATCGTACTGCATATTATTTTAATTTAGGTAGTTTTAATTCTGGTAATTTTAATTCTATTTGTTTAGGAAAATCTGGTATGCTTTTATTTAGAACATCTGCAAGTAAATCTCTCATGTTTTCCCAACTAAAGTTAGTTTTAATGTGGTGAGATTGTTTTCTACTTCGTTCAGTAAAAGTTTTATACTTTTTATGAACATCAACAAATATTCCAATAGCATGTTTAGGACTAACTTGAAACCACTTTGATTCTTTTAGTAACCATTTATTAGCAGCTGAAGCATGTACATTTTCTAAATTACCAGGTAATAACACAGTATTCTCAGGTGATAAGAAATCTCTATGACCTGACCATCCAGAGGCTATAATAGGTTTTTTACTCATACCAAACTCAGCTAATGGTCTACCATATCCTTCACCTTTAGTAAATGATACCATAGCTTTAACTTTAGGGTGATTATATAACTGATTCATCTCCTCATCACTTAACCCACCATTTAAGAGATATACATTTGGTAATATTACACCTTTATAATGTTTTTTAATGGCTAATATTCTGTCTAATATTACCTCTCGGCTCATATAACTATTTCTGCCGTTAGATGCTTTTAATATTAAAGCAGGACTATTCTTTTTACCTTTAAAGGCATCAAAGAAATATTTAATCATTAATCCAACATTTTTTCTATCATGTCCTATATCACCATTCATCCAATGTCCTACAAATAGAAAACAAAATGATTCTTTGATTTGTTTCAAATCAAGGGTAATATCTTTACTTGGAAGATGTTTATAAACATTAGTATCAACACCTTCAAATATCACCTCTATAGGTTTAGTTAGTTCTAATATACCAAGATTTTGTTGAGTATTTTTATCTTTTTTTTCAAACTTAGCATTAGTAAATATCTCTTTACTATGGTTTGAGGAAACAAAGTTCATATCCATACGATTCATACCATCAATCCAACCTCCATCACAACCTGTACTTTCAATACCTGCTGTACATCCTATATTGTATTTACCTACAGCTTGATATTCTGGTGGTATGGTTATTTGCATCCAAATATCAGGTTTAGATCTTAAAGGCATTGGGATAGAATACTTAAGTAAATATTCCCATTCAGCATGATCTTTACAGAAATCTAATGGTGTATCACCCCATCGTTGTGGTAATAATTTTACGTCATATTTGTCGAGTTCAATAAGAACCTTAATTAAATCACGACTGCGTGCACCATATCCTGAATAGGTATCAAATGGTGATGATATTACAAAAACTGGTTTACTCATTTTAGTATACTATTTTATGATTTAAAAATTTACCTTTATATTCAGTAGCATTTACTATTTCGTATTTGTCTCTGGGTTCCCATATTTTAAATAGTTCTTCAAATGCCTCTATTACTCTTTGACCTTGACTTTCAGCAGTAAAACCTGCTTCATTACCTATAGCCCACTCTCTACCTTTTAATCCTCTAGCTTTACGTTCTTCATTAGATAAAGAATATACTTCTTTTATTCTATCACAAGCATCTTCCCAAGAACATCTATCATCATAAATGTAAGGTGTGGGAGGTGAACCTTGAATCGATCTAGAAGTAGGGTATACTGGAAATGCCCATTCACCATGTTTAGTAAATGTCTTTTTATGATTAGAAGGAATATCAGCATCAGGTTCAAACCATTTACCTTTATTATCCTCAAATCTCATTTGATCTTGCATTCCACCTGTTGTATTAGCAATAATAGGTGTTCCTGATAGTATGGCTTCAGTTAATGTTAATCCCCATCCTTCATTTGAAGTTAATAGTACTTGAATATCTGCTACATTATATAGGAAGTTTAAGCCTTTTCGTTCAATTTTAGAGTTTGAAAATACTATTACATCATCATAATCTTCACCAAATAGATATTCTTTTACTTTATTTAAATCCGTTCCATGATCAGATACCATTTCAGTATGTAAAATAAATCTACATTTTAAGGCCTCTTCACGTGGGAGGGAGTCTAAGAATGATCTAAAAGCAAGCATAGCATCAGGTATTTGTTTTCTCCTAATGTTTCTAGAGTTAAAGAACATAGCAAAGTTTACTTCTTGGTTATTAAATAACTTTTTTCTAAAGTCTACAAGCTCTTGATAATATTCGTGGTCTTTACCTATTGGAAAAAATTGGTTATGATTTAAACCATGAGGTACATATTTAAATACTTTTTTAGAAGTATCTACATCTTTTAATACCAACTTATTAATATTAACAGTTTGTTTAGATATACCCATTAACAAATCACAAGCCTCATAATATGGTTGATTGTACCTTGGTGCTGGATAATCATCCCAAATATTAAGATAAGCTATAGGACATTTTTGTCTAATAGTATCTTCCATATTAAATATATGTTGAAAGTATCTAGGATCAGTAATTAACATTATTGCATCAGGATTTTCAATAGCTAATATTTGTTGAATTTCCATTGTGTTTCCATAACCATTTACTGGGTATGAAAATACAGATGCATCTGTTATTTTTGCTTCTTTACCAGTTGCTTCACTAAGATCAATTCGTTTACCACCCTCAGGGTGTTTAATTGCTCCTGCAACATTAACCCAATTAAAGTGGTGACAAGTACCAATAACTATTTCCTTAGCTACTGTAGCTACCCCACTATGAACTCTAATATCATCACATATAAGCAATATTTTTTTCCTTTGCTCTTTAGGAATATGTTTAAAACTTTTATTCATACATTTGTTAATTTAAAACTCAATCTTCATATTGGTAACACTTCTTCTAAACTCCTCATCATTGAGATAAGAGTGAATACACCTTTCAGCTAATTTTTGAAAACTAAATTTGTTGCGAACGCATTCTATTTTAAATTTTTGAAATAACTCTTTTTCTATTTTGACACTAGTAAGTGTCATATCTTTTTTAAATTGGCTCATAATCTTAATTTATATAGTTCGTATATGTTTATATACTATACATATATATAAGGTATTCAATATACTAAAAAGCTATGCCTTCTCCACAGTTTTCTTTATCCTTACTGTAAGGACAAAAATTACAATTCCATTTTGAAGGTTGCTTTGGATATTCAGTATCTTTTATTTTACCCTCATAATTAAAACATTCTTGTATAAAACTATTAACAGCATTTTTAGCTCTACCTAATTTTATTTTGCCACTTGGAGGAGTAAATCTTTGTACCCTATGTGCTTGATATGGAGACATTAATTTAGCATCATCAGCATCTAATACCTTTCTTTTTAATATAAAGAATTCTATTTCAATACTATCTAAAGGAATACTATATTGTTCAGAAAAAAATTGTTTGTACAAT
>Ga0209634_1003393_pt1 | contig 10758 bp, 5 predicted proteins | sample LinPmetageLP40_FD_184043 | JGI IMG/M metagenome (GOLD analysis project Ga0209634, IMG submission 184043) | Marine viral communities from the Pacific Ocean - LP-40 (SPAdes) (version 2) | ecosystem: Environmental > Aquatic > Marine > Oceanic | place: Pacific Ocean | collected 2010-08-26 | reverse complement strand
AAATGGGGTTAGAGCCTGAGCGTTATGTTGTTGGTAATGAGTTAAACTCTTTGAACCCAGATACAGGACAACCTGAATTCTTTTTCAAGTTCCTTAAGAAAGTCGTTAAAAAAGTTGTTAATGTTGTAAAGAAAATAGCTCCAGTTGTGTTAGCTATTGCTGCTCCTATTTTACTCCCTGCTATGCCTCTTGCTTTAGCTGCGGGATTAGGCAGTGCAGCAGGTAACTTGATCCAAGGTAAGAATTTAGGTGATTCATTAAAAGCAGGTGTGGTAACAGGTCTTACCGCAGGTGCAGGTAATATGATTACAGGAGGCAGTTTCTTAGGCTCTAGTATAGATCCAAGTGCTTCACAAGGAATACAAGACTTAGGCACTATGTTTACTCCTGATAACCCATTTACAGCGGCAGCGTCGTCAACTCTTACAAAGTTAGGAACTGAAGTAACAGCAGCAGCAACAGCTAATCCAGAAGTTATGGCTCCAAGAGGTCTTTTAAGCGATAGTTTGACAGGTAAAGAAACTACATCTGAAGCGATACAAATAGCTGAGGACTTAGCAGCGGGAAAAGCTACGAGCTTTACTCAAGGTTTAAAAAATGCGTTTACTGTTGGGGACGGATACGGTTTTGATGATTTTTGGAGTCAGTATTTAAGTCCAGGACGTGAAAGTATATCAGCAGCAGCTAAAGATGGCTACCAAAATGACCTAGCTCTTTATGAATCTTCTGACCCCCTTACAAGAGGAACACTTGCTGATTATGTAAGTGCTTTGGATGATAAGTATGCTCCAGGACTAATAGAAAAATATGCCCCCGTTGTAGCCACTGCTATAGGAGCAGGTGCAATAAGCGATGAGGTGCTCGGAACAGAGTTTATAACAGCTAAAGAGCAAGCAGGTACTGATATTGCTAGTATGCAGAATGCAGGAGCTGATTTGTTAGCTAGTGACTATGACAAATATGGCATTGATGACAGTTATGTAAAGAACAATCCTTATTACCCTAACTATGGTGGAGATCAAGTAACAACACAAACATCAAGTGTTAATCCAGGATTTACTAATCCTGTAGCTCCGATAGCTCCAGTAACAAGTGAAGTAGCAGGGTTAGCTTCAATTCCTGCAACACCTCTTCCCGCAGCAGTAAGATCTGACCCTAACGCAGAAAACCAGTATGCAGGTATGCTCGGTGGTGGTTACTTTAATCAAACTCCGTACAGCAATATACAATATGCTCAACCACCTATGTACAATGCCCCTGTGTATGATCCTCCTATTTATCCTTTGCAAGTAGCGTCTGGTGGAGAAATCAATGGTCCTGGAACACCAACCAGTGATTCTGTACCTGCAATGTTAAGTGATGGTGAATTTGTTATGAATGCTCGTGCAGTAAGGGGAGCAGGAGGTGGCGATCGCCAACAAGGGGCTAAACGAATGTATGAGATGATGCGTTCTTTTGAGAGGACTGCGTAATATGGTTGAGTATAGCGAAAATGTTGTTTATCAGCAAGAATCTCCTGCAGTTGAGGCTTACAAACTCGGGTTAATGGGTCAAGCTCAAAAACTTATTGAGCAAGATGTAACACTCCCTAAACCTACGGCTGTTGGTGCAGACCAAATGACGCTACAAGCTCAAGGTCTTGCACAACAGGGTGTTGGTGCGTTCCAACCCTTTATAACATCAGGTTCTAATTTTATAACAGGAGCAGGACAACAAGCAAATCTTGCAGGTCAACAGGGTCAAGCAGCTATGCAAGGCTACGCTCCTGCTCAACAAGAAGCTATGCAAGGAACAGCCCTTGGAGCTCAAATGGGGCAACAAGCAGCGACTGCAGGAATGCAAGGGATACAAAACCAACTCGCTGCAAATAATCCTTACTTGCAAGGGGCAGTCGGCGGTGTAAACCAAGCTGCGACAGATGCACAAAACCAAGCTTTGTATGCACAAGGTATGATAGGTCAAGCAGGTCAGTTTGGAATGGACTCTGCTATGTTAGGTCAGGCAGGGTTAGCAGGTTCAGCAGCTCAATACGACCCTAGTTCTGCACAAGCTTATATGAACCCATACGAAGATACAGTTGTTCAACAAGCACTAGCTGATGTGCAACGAGCAAGTGATATTGCAGCTCAAGGTGATAATGCTAGGGCAGTTGGTGCAGGAGCATTTGGCGGTTCTCGTTCTGGTATTGTAGACTCTGAGCGTGGCAGGAATACGTTAGATCAACAGGCTAGGACAGCAGCAGGATTACGAGCTCAGGGTTATGGGCAAGCAATACAACAATCTATGGGGGCTCAAGAATCTGCCTTGCAAAGACAACAACAAGCAGCAGGTATGCTCGGTCAATTAGGGCAAGCAGGAGCATCAACAGGTTTACAAGCAGGACAATCTACTGGTCAGCTAGGGCAACAGGCTTCACAACAAGCTTTACAAGCAGGACAAATAGGTGGTCAATTAGGTGCTCAATATGGGCAAATGGGACTTGCAGGACAAGAAACAGCAGCTAAACTAGGGCTTATGGGTGCTGATATGACAAGTCAAGCAGCAGGTCAATTAGGTACTCTTGCTTTACAAGGAGCTCAATTAGGGCAACAACAAGCAGGTCAAACTTTAGATCAAGCTCAAACCCTTGGTCAACTAGGACAAACATCAGCAGGGTTAGGTCAACTAGGGCAGCAAATGCAAATGACAGATGTAGATGCTCTTGCTAAACTAGGAGCTCAACAACAAGTTCTTGACCAAGGAGCAGCTGACCAAGAGCAACAATACAATTTACAGCAAGTGTATCAGCCTTACCAGAAACTTGGTTTCTATAGCGATATTTTACAAGGAGCACCATCTACCTCTATGTCTGTTTCTAAGAACACAGCCCCCTCCGCTTCTATGTTAAATCAAGTAGTTGGTGCAGGGATTGGTGGGCTAGGCATAGCAAACGCAGCTCAAAACGTAGGGATAATATAAATGGCAGAATTTGCACAGCGACCTATGGTTGCTCAGGGTATGCCCCCCTCTGCACCTAATGCAGTAGGGACAGGTATTACTTCTGGGTTAGTACCAGAAAATAACGATCCAATAATCCAACAAGGGATGGAACAATTTGCTTCTTCTGTTGATGGATTGTATGGCAAACTAGATCAAGCAGAAAGCATGGAAGATGTTATGAACTCCGTAAGGGGCGATGAACAAACCATGAAAACTAGAGTAGATGAACTGGCAGATTTAGTTGGTCCTAAAGATGCAAAGAAAACTCCTGAATCGGTGTTAGCGGTTATGCAACCGTATTTCCAAATTCTTGAGATGGTGCAATCCCAAGCGAGCGACGCAGCTCCAGGAGGAATTGCAGATGCCCCAATGGCAGGAGGTCGGCAAGCCAACGTAAATTTTAACCAAGCCTCTCCAATCCAAGCTCCAGGATCGGATGAGGCTGCAATGCGTATATCTATGGGAGAAACGCCAGTTTATTTTAGGCATGGCGGTCTTCATCCAGGAGAAAATACTACACCTTTCAGTATTCCTGCGATGAAATATATGCCTAAAGGTATAGGGTATGACCCTAGAACAACAAATTTATCAAATGTTGCAGGTTATCAAACACAGTTTCAAGACATGATGCAGGGTAATATGCCTCAGTTTGTAAGTCCACAAGATGTGAATGCACAAAGGCAGGAGTTTTTAAAAGAGTATCTTACTGACCCAAGAAGCAAAGAAGAAATATTAACCGAACAACAAGATTTTTTCGGTGGTGCAGACCAACAAAATTTAGAAACACAAAGCTCCTTAGCATTAGCTAAGTTTGGAGCTCAGATTGCTAATACTCCAGGATCTTTATTGCAAGCCCTCACAGGTAACACACCTGAGTTTGCTACTGATTTAAGCAAGGTTGCTGCCCAAAAAGCTGATCTAGACCGCAAGGCGAAAGAGTTTGCGTATAGCACAGCAGCACAAGAGAAAAAACAATTGAGTGGTGAACAACTTTCTATAGCTTTAGCTGCTATGGAAGCTTCAGATCTTTCTAAGAAAACATTAGATCAAGCTAAGTTTGACGTATCTAAAACAGCCATAGCTCAAGGATTGACTATGGAGCAAACAAACAACGCAACGTTCAATAAAGCTTTACAACTTAATCTAAACGCTAATACTGCTCACTCAACGCTTGCCCCTGACAACTACGGTAAAGAAACTACTAATGCTGAGGGTGTAACAACTTTAGTTACAGAGCTTGGTTTTAGAACAGGCGATGGAATTTATTATTATGATGATAGTGGCGATTTTGTTCTCATGCCTGCAGAATACACTAAATACAGTGATGCAAGAATAAAAGACGCTATTGCATCAGGTACTTTAGATTTAACGGGTGCGTCACCCCAGAACTTTGTAATTCCAGATAAAACCACCCCGAGTGGCTTTAAACAAATGGCAGGGTTTGAATTAAAAGGTAGTTTCTATATATCTCCTACAGGGGACGCTTCAAAAGCATATATAGCCCCTGAAGGCTATATAAGAGGAACTATGGATGATGTTCTAGATATTAAAAAAGACGAAGTAGGTCGCACCTTTATAACTTTCAAAGCAGGAGAGTTCCAAGGTCAAACTATGCTATCTTCTATAAAAGATGGCGAAACGACTTTATCTCTAGCTTTCAAACCTCAACTGCCTGTTTACAAAACTAATGAGGATGGAGAAAAATACCTTGCTTCAGGAAACCCATTAGTCAAACAAATGGCTTATACAGGAATTAAGTATGAAAATTTAAGCCCTAAACGAGTAGGAGATATTCAAAGAAATGTTATAGATATTGTTTCTGCTTTAAACGGCTCAGAAGAAGTTTTGGAAGCGATACCAAACGCTATTGGTGCGGTTAGCGGTCTGAAGAGTTTTGTTACTAACACTATTGCTCCTTTTGTTCCTGATTCACAAGAGAAGTGGTCTACATATATGGCGACCGAACAGGGCAAAGCAATGATGAAGAACTGGTCTAGGACTTTTATAAAAGCTGCTGCCCTAAGTGACAGATACGCTGTTGCAGAACAAGAGATTACCGCTGCGTTGGCTGAAGATCCTACAAAATTTTGGACCTCACCTGAAGGTTCTTTAGTTAGATTCCAAGAGTTAACAAGGAACTTGGTGAACGGTTTAGAAGACAGAAGGGCTGTGTTAGCTAACGAAGCTCCTTTACGAATTATGCCTGTGCCTTCAGGAAGTAGAGGCGATCCGTTTATTTACTCTGGAAAAGGTCAATTTGACTATGTTTCTCTGCTTGCAGGTAATCCAAAAGTTGACTTGAGCAACTCTTATATGCGATTAACAAACGATGAAGCTATAGGGGCAGGGTTTGACCCAACCATGCTTAATGCAGAAAAAGGGTACATAGACATACTAATAACAAAATTTCTTAAATAGGTAGAAAATATGGCAACTTTTTCATTAAAACCACCTAGCGAACAACAAATAATAGAGTCTGAAAAAGGCACTAGCGGTATGGAGTTTTTAGATCCAAGATCTGACACTCCTGAGGGTAAGCTTGTAGATATGCCTGAAGTTATTCCAGGAGAAATAAACTATCAACCTTCTCGTGTTAGTGGCTCTTTTACCGAGGACACTCCTGAAGGTTATAGCGGAGGAGTGAATCTTGGAATAGCAGGTGATCTTGCTCGTGGGTTTAACGACATTGTTTTAGCCTTGCCCGATGCAGGAATTAACTTGGTAATGGATGCTTTAGAGTTAGCAGGGGTAGTAGACAAACAAGACCAACCTAGGAACTTTCTAAGTAGAGTGTTTAACTCAAGTGACTATAAAACTCAAAAAGTGATTATTCCTTATTTGTTACACTATGGTGTAGATGATTACGTTGGTCAATCAGAAGAAGAAGGCACTGCTGCTAGACTCGCTAGATCAGGGGGGCAGGGTGCAGCGATGGCAGCACCTTTTGTTGGGATTATGGGAAGATCTGCTACTTTATCTCAGGCTCCTGCTAACTTATTAATGCCAAACGCAACTACAGGTCAAAGAGTAAGACAATCTTTGTTGAGTCCTTATGTAGCTGCTCCTAAAACAGCAGGAACCATTGAACTTGGTCTCGGGGCAACAGCAGGAGTAGGAGCACAAGCAGAACAAGATTTATTTGGTACAAACACAGGAGCAGGTGCGTTAATTGGTGCCTTTGGTCTTCCTGGATTGTTTTATGGTGGGAAAGCCGCTGTTACAAAAGGTCCAATAGGAAGACTGTTTGGTTGGGTGGGAAATAAAGTTACGGCAACAAAAGATGAAGCTGCGGTTATAGCAGGGAAAAAAGCTCCTGGAGAAGGACCTCGAGGAGAAAAAGCACAAGACCTGTTAACAAAAGAAATAGAAGAGTCAGTATCTACTGACGTGGGTAGGGAATCTTTAGATAGAGCTAAAGAAATAGAAACAGCCATACTAGGTGAAGGGACTTTAAGTCCTGCAGAAATGACTATGGATCCTATCTTGCGTCGTACTCAAGCAACTTTAGAAGAAGCAGGAAGCTCTAATTTCACAAGGAAAAATCTTGAAAGAAAATCAGCCAATTTAAAAAGAATAGACAATTTTATCAATAACGAATTAACAGGAAGTCCTATAGATGATGCTCCTACTTTTGTTATAAACCAAGCTACTAAAAGCTATGATAATACATTTTCAAAAATAGACATTGAAAAAAATGATATAGCCCACACTTTTTCTGGGTTGTCTGATGAGGGAACAGGTGCTTTCCCTAAAATAACGGACAGAAGGCAAACAGGTGAAAGCATCCGAGCTGAAATAGTAACGGCACAAAACATAGCTAAAGAAGAAGCTGAAGCAGTTGCAAAAAGACTAAAAGTAAACACAAGTGACCCTATGGTTAAAATGGATGCTTTTGACGAGGCTAAGAAAACCTTATCGGCTGCACTGCTAACTAAAACAAAAGATAAAGCCCTTAGTTATGAAGGTATGAATTCTAAAATAAAACAATTTCTTAACACAGATCTAAAAACTATTTCTTTCCAAGATTGGAAAAGGTACAGGGATCAAGTATCTTCTGAAATAGGCAAAGCTGCTGTCCTTGGTAAAAAAGGGGAGTTAAGAGACTTAGCTATTTTTGGTAAGGTTTTAGATGATTTAGCTGTAAACTTTGGGAAAACTAGCAAAAACTTCGAAGAGTTTAGGAAATATTACGATGCTAATGTTATCCTGCCTTTTGAAGATGGTTTTGTTGTAAAAGCTTTAGCCAAAAGAAGAGGTAGCACTACAGATAGACCTAAGTACCTACTTGCAGGGGAAAGCATAGCTGAAACATTTTTAGCAGATAGTGAATCAGCAACTCAATTTATGTTGTTGTTTAAAGATGATCCTGTAATGCTGAGCAGCATGAAGGGAGTTGTTGCTGATACAATAAGGACGCAAGCTTATAACCCTACAAAGGGTCGTTTTAATCCTGACGTTGTAAATAAATACCTAAACAAAAACAGGGAAATGCTGGAAACATTAGGTATATACGATGACTTTGCTACTTCTGAATCCCTTATACGATCTCAGTTACAACGAGAAGCTACACTTACTGCTCGTGAAAAAGCTATAAATGGTAACACTCTTCTTGGTGTTATTGCTAAATCAAATAACGATTTAAATCCCGAGTTGATTTTAGACCAAGCTTTGAAAAAACCTGCGATATTAAAAGAATTAAAACAAACTGTTTTAGCATCTAAAGATAGTGGTTTAAGTAAAACTGAATTGGAAAAAACTTTCCAAGCAGCTATAATGGATAGACTTTTAAAAACTGCTCCCGATGCAATAGAAAACCCTACAAGTTTTAAAAAGTTTCTAATAAACAAAGAGCAATTACTAGACTCTGCATTTGATAAATCTCATATTAACAATATGTATTTAGTGGCTGATGCTGTTGAAAGGGTCTTAGCTACAGGTATGTCTTCTGGTCAAGGGTTAAGGCAAAACGATATTATCACAGCGTTAACCGCAGCACTAGGAACCTCTCCTGCAGGAATCTCTAACCGTTTCATTGCTGTGCAAGAAGGACGATTAGGACCACGAGCAGCAATAGGCTATATTCTTTCAAGAGCCGTAACATCAGGTTCCAACGCTCGATCAGATGCTTTGTTTAGGGAAATGATGTTTAACCCAGATATGGCTAGGGCATTAACCACCGAAGGACCAACTAATTTATCTATTCCTGCACCTATTCAAAGAAGATTAAACGCTTTTCTCTTTTCTATAGGGGTAGATTTTGATGAGGTTGATAACACAACACCTGCTGAACCTGCGAAAATAGAGCTCAGACCAAACCTGCCTGATGCAACTAATCCAAATGTGCCACAAGTTCCTGATTCAGTTGCAGTTCCTCAGAAAATGGGTAATCAGAGTTCTGTAATAGCCCCTCCTGCTCCACCGCCTATTGCTAATCAACAGCAACAAACACAGACCGCATCAGCAAGCGATCTTTTTCCTTTTGACCCAACACTTGCTGCTATAGAAAAAAGACGAAATGCCAAGCAGGGCATTATGTCTGTAGCCTGATTGACATAGTCATAAGGGTTATTAGTTTATCAAAAACAATGGTACTTGTCTGAAAGTGAGAGTGATTTGTGGGTTTTAGTTTGGATACAGCTTATCTCAGGTAAACCAGTTGATTATTTTCAACTAGGATCTTACCAAAGCCAAGCTGTGTGTGAACAAGTCCGCGATAAAGCAGAAGTTATGATAACTCATAATGGAATAGCTGTTGCTTGCCTAAAGGTTGATATAGATGATTGATCCTATTTCTGTCATCACTGGCGCGACAGCCGCCTACAATGGAATAAAAAAAGCTTGTGAAATGGGCAAGGAGATTTCCAGTTTTACTGGTGCTATTTCTAAATTTGCAAAAGCAAACGCTGATATAGACTTTTTAGAACAAAAATCAAAAAACCCCTCTCTGTATCATAAAATGTTTTCAAATCATCAGGCTGACGCACTTGACATTTGGTCAAAACGCCAAAAATTAAAAGAAATGAGGACTGAAATTCAAAATCATATTTCTTGGACTTACGGACCATCTGCTTGGAAAGAAATTCTTCGCATTGAGGCTGAACAGAGAAAACAACAAAGAGCTTTAGTTTACGCAAAAAAAGAAGCTATGGACAATTTAATAAACGGTATCCTGATTACATTAATAATTTCGGTGGGTTTAGCGATTGCAGGTGGAGTTATCTGGTTTATTGGAAACGCACAAGGCAAGTGGTAGCTAAATTATCCAGTCTTTGTAACCTTCAGCTAACACTTGCGAGCTAATATCTATCTTGCTACGCAACGCTCTTAGTATTTTTTCATCACTGGTATTGTCTGCAACAATGTCTACATAGGTTACTTTATTAACTTGCCCTATGCGGTGAGCTCTATCTTCGCTTTGCAACCTAACCTCTAAATCGTATCCATTGCTGTAATATACCACTGTTTTCGCTTCTGTCAGAGTCAGCCCATAGCCACCTGTGCGTGGTTGCCCAACGAAGAACCTCAGAGGATCGTCTTTATCTTGAAACCTTTCAACAATTAACTGTCTTTCTTCTCCTGGAGTTCCACCATAAAATAGTTCTACAGATTCAGGACCATATTGTTTAGCAAGAGCTTCCCCTATAATTTCAAGGTCATGGGTAAAGTTGCCCCATATAATTGCCTTGCCATCTGTTTCTTCCAACAAAGACATTAGTTCAGTTAGCTTGTTGCTTGGAACCTTGATCATTCGCCCATCTTCTAGCTTTGCAAAACCAGAGCAAACTTGCTGCAACCTTAATAGTTGAGTTAGTATAGTAGAAGCAGAAATCATACCTTCGCCTTCAATGATTGCGAGGGCGTTACGTTTTAATTGGTCGTACAATTTACGCTGCTCAGGTGTTAGCTCTACTAATCGTTTAGTGTATACTTTGTCGGGTAAATCCAAACAGTCTTCTTTGCGTACCCTAAAGCTGAAGTCTTCTATTAGTTCGTTTAGCTCACTTAGGTTTTGGTATCCTACAATCTGGTTGAAAGAATGAGCCCCCATGTTTTTCCGTACCATTTTAGCGTAGCGGTTTTGGAATGTCCAGAAAGATGTGTGCCCTAATGCGTTGTTATTCAAAAACTCACATTGTGTAAACAAATCAAGTGGTGATTTAGTTACAGGCGAACCTGTAAGGATCCTACGATAAGGAGCACTTTTCCCAAGCTTTATTATACTCTTTGTACGATTCGCTGTTCGTGATTTTATGGTTGTGCTTTCATCTACAGCAAGCATTGCCCTATGGCATAGCAAGAACTTGTCAGCAATTTCAACACCACGTTTGCTTGACAACGCCTCTACATTCATAAGGAATATTTGTAGCTCTTCCGTTGGTTTGTTCAACGTGTCTAATTCTTCTTGTTTCTTTTTTGTTTTTTCTGGCGACCATGTAACAATGTTCGCTTTAACATGGTCAGGCAAATGGGTGGGCAGTTCTTTGCGTTCCCAGTTTCTATATACACCCTTTGGTGCAATGATCAACGCAGAATCTATTTCGCCTTTATCGTACAGCATAGCAATGTTATCGATAAGGACTTTAGATTTACCTGTACCCATATCCATAAAAAGAGCATAATACTCTTTAGTCCAAGATTTTTCTAAAGCTTCGAGTTGGTGCTCGTACGGCTTGAATTTAAACTTGTATCGCATTTGCCCTCTTTCTATTGGGTACAACAATTCTATTGCACCAACTTATAGTAGACAACTGTTATTTTATCTGGTTTGTTATATAGAGG
>Ga0209634_1003392_pt1 | contig 10758 bp, 11 predicted proteins | sample LinPmetageLP40_FD_184043 | JGI IMG/M metagenome (GOLD analysis project Ga0209634, IMG submission 184043) | Marine viral communities from the Pacific Ocean - LP-40 (SPAdes) (version 2) | ecosystem: Environmental > Aquatic > Marine > Oceanic | place: Pacific Ocean | collected 2010-08-26 | reverse complement strand
AGATCTATTATTGATACGTCAATCAAAAATGGCGCAAACATATTACAATGCCTTAAATTAGCTGCGCAGATGAGTTCCTGAATAGTTACGATTAACTACGTGTACTTAATTTCCGTGAAAATCGGTGCTTAATAGAGCAAAGTGAGAATGATTCTATTAAACTAATCTATACGAATCAGATTATTAGTTCAACTAATTTCTCTCACGCCCTTCCATTTATAATAAATACTATACAACTAAGCGAACAGTTACAATCCGAAGATTATAAAGCAAAAGCACTAATCAACATGGGACTTTACTATCAGTATATTGCTCAATACGATAGTGCTTTCAGCTATTTCAATCAAGTGTTGAATATTTATACTTCTCTAGCTGATGACTCCAAACTTGGATATATACACAATCTTATAGGTCGTGTATACGATGATAAAACAGATTATATTAGTGCATTAAAAATGCATCAAATATCATTATCTCATTATCGAAAGTCAAAAGAGGACCGCAGAATTGCAACTGCTTTGATCAATTTAGGATTGGCAGAGTTTAAAATGGGTAATTACAAAAACGCTAATCAAAACTATATTAAGTCGTTAAATATTATCGACAAATCTGACTATTACATTCTTAAAGCTTATGCATTAAAGGGGATGGGTATGGTATACTTGGAATTAAATGAAACAGTTAAAGCTCTTAATCATTTTAAACAAATGAAGAGTATATTAATAGAATTTAATGAAACAACATTGCTCGATATTGCTCATGAGTACATAGGTAAAGTTTTCTTAAAGACAAAGCAATATGACTCGGCCTTATTTCATAGTAAAAAGGCACTAGCTATCGCAAAGTCTAGCGAGAAATTAAAAAACATGGCCATTCAACAGAAAAATATAGGGGAAATTTATCTGGAAATGAAAAAATACAACAAAGCTATTAAACATTTCAATGGTGCGTTATTAATCTTTAATAAACTTAAAATCATCAACTACATAGCGATTTGCAATTTCAATCTCGCAAAAACATGCATGGCACAAGAAAATTACTTGCTGGCAATTCCTTTGCTCAAAAAGTCCCTTAAAAAGGCCTCTATTTCTAAATCAAAAATAGTTGTAAAAAACAGCTATGAATTATTGTCCAAAGCTTATGCCAAAACAGATCAATTTGACAAAGCATATCAATATGTTAAACTACAGATGATGCTAACTGATAGTGTTTTAAATGAAACAAAGGCAAAGCAGATAAGCGAACTACAAGCAAAATATGAAACTGAAAAAAAAGATTTGGAAATCAGTTCTTTGAACTTAAGAAATGAGTTTAAACAAGCCCAATTATCTCGTTCTTATCTTATTATTTCATTACTGGCACTTCTTTTTTTAACAGCAACGGCAATCACTTTCTTTTGGAAAAAGAATGACAAGATGAAACAGCAAGCATCAGAATTATACCATGAAAAAATAGAAGAGAGAAATAAATATAAAATAGCACAACTCATCAAAGACAAAGAAATAGAAACGATAAAGGCAGGCTTAGATGGACAAGAAAAAGAGCGAAAAAGAATAGCCAAAGATCTTCACGATGGCGTAGGAGGCACATTGTCAGCTGCAAAAATAGAGTTACATAAACTTAATTTGAATGATCAAAATCAAATCAATTCTATTTCTAACCGAATAGATCATGCCTGTGATGAAATAAGAACCATTTCTCATCATTTAACTCCTCCTTTTATTAGAGACAATAGCTTTATCTCCTTAATAGAGCAATATACTGCTGATATAGAACGTATGCATCACTTAAATACCTCTATCATGTGCTACCCCAAAGAGGAGATTAACTTATTCTCTGATGAGTTTAAAACTGAGATTTATCGAATAATTCAAGAACTCACTACTAATGTCATCAAACATGCTTCTGCACAGAATTTAGATATTCAGTTAATCAAACATGAAAAATATTTTAACATGATGATCGAAGATGATGGTATAGGGTTCAAGAACATCAATACAGGCAGAGGTATCGGTTTGAGAAACTTAAGTACTCGATTGAAAACATTGAGTGGAAATTTTGATATCGATTCCAGAGTTGGAAAGGGAACAATAATTAATATAGATATCCAACTAGACGAAGTTACTTAAATAGCATAATTCTCTATCTATGGAAAAGATAAAAATAGCAATTGTAGACGATCATCAAATATTTTTAGATGGAATTTCTTCTCTATTTAAAAGTAATAAAAACATTCTTGTTAAATTTACTTCCATCAACGCAAGTGATGCTCTTTCTGAAATTGCAAAAGATACCGATTTGAATGTCATACTTTCAGATATCAGTATGGATAATATGGACGGTATAGAATTTTGCACAAACGTTAAAAAATCATATCCACACATAGCTATTCTTATGCTTTCTATGCACGAAGATGTTAATATTGTCAAACGTGTACTAAACGCTGGTGCTTCTGGGTATATACTAAAAAACACAGACCAGAAAGAACTGATTTCGGCCATAGAAATAATCGCCTTAGGAGAAACTTACTATAGCGAATCTATCAAAAATGATCTGATAAAAAGTATGGCAGATGAGAAGAAGAAAAAAGCTTCTTGTGAGGAATTATTAACCAAAAGAGAGATTGAAGTAGTTCGTTTGATTGCTGCGGAGTACACTACTCAGGAAATAGCAGATCAGCTCTTTATTAGTCCACATACGGTCGAAAGTCACCGCAAAAACACCTTAAGAAAAGCGAATGCTAGAAATATTGCCGGACTGATCAAGTATGCTATTGAGCACAAAATAACTTAAGAATGAATCTCCCCGAGCAAGTTGACGAGGTATCAATATGTGTCTGCTATGCAAACTATTTTGTTTCCGATATAAGCATCGGGAGATTAAATCACCTTTTGATTAAATCATTATCAAAATCCCTGAATTCAGGGATTTTATTCTGCAGTTTATCTAGTACTTTTAAAGTTCATCTTTTGTTTTAAATACCATGAAGACTAGAAAGAAACTAAAACTTGCTCAACTCAGTGTAAAGAGCTTTGTAACATTGGACAATGCTTTTCTAAAAGAAACAATCAAAGGTGGTTCTTCGCAAGAAATCATATCAAACTCTACATTGCCAACAGGTGGTGAAATATCTGAAGGTCCTCCCAGTACTGATTCTACTTCTATAGACACCTTGGTTACTAATTCTTAAAAATATTTTTCTTAAAAAAAACAGAGCTTATTATTTGCATTATGCATTTATTAAGCTCTGATCCATTAGGTTAAGGATTATTGGTTACACTCAAACCCTGAGTCTCCACAGCAATATGACCAGTAGCCAAAAGTAACAACTGTTAGTACACCGCCACATCTATCCCCAGAAGCTCCTCCTTTTGCAGTATTGGGCTTATTATCTCCTAATTCTGTCACAAAGCTTTTTACTTTTAATTCGCCAAGGTTCATTTTTTTGTTTTTCATCGTACTATCGTTTAATATAAATTATCCCCTACTCTGTTGAAGGCTTTTCGGTACCGCCTAAACAAAGGAAAAAAATTAACTGCTAAAATGATATAGCTGAAAATAGGGGAAAGCAATATCCCTGAAAACAGGGATATTTTTCAACCAATTATATTTTATATTTATATTATCATAATAGGCAGAACCTGAAAAGCCTACTTGTCATACAGACAAGACTTCAAATAGAGTAAGGAATAAATCAAATTAAAAAACTGTTATGAAAAACAAAAAACTGAACCTGAAAGAGCTTACCGTGAAAAGCTTTGTGACTGATCTGGAAAATGAAAAAGAGCAAACTGTAAAAGGTGGAGGTTTTTCGAATGGATCAATTTGCAATACCGTAGAACCAGAATTTTGCAACTGGACATATAACGCTTGGTGTGTTTCTAATGGGCACTGCAATACTTACGAAGCTTTCTGCACTGCTCCTAAATAAGGTTATTAGGATAAGCCATACAACTGAGTCTGTTGACAATCTCCATAGTTGTCAAAGATCGTTTTGCTGAGCAAGTTAGGAACCCCTACCTCAATATATGAGCCGGGGGTTTTTCTTCTTGTTTTTTGTTTTTCGTCAAATCAAGGATTCCTTCACTTTTGAGCCGATCACTCATCACCCTGTTTTCAGGAGTTGACCCCAGAATATTGTGATGTTTTGTAATACTTCTCCACTTACCCCGTAGCCAATATTGCAACAAAGGCGTAACCTGAAAAGCCTACTTGTCTATTGACAAGTTTTATAAATAGAGTAGGGAATCAATCAAATTAAAGAACTGTTATAAAAAACAAGAATACTACAAGTCAAAAATGTTACTTATTAAATCAGTAAAGCCTCGGTCATATATAGCAAATAGATTGAGGTTTTACTTTTGAAAGTTGATAGATTACTTAATTCCCCAACTCCAACTGGTTCTTTACCAGATTATAGTAATCGCCTCTTTTCTTAGTCAATTCTTCGTGAGTTCCTGTTTCAGTAATTTCGCCATGCTGTAGTACCACTATTTGATCCGCATTCTTCACCGTACTCAAGCGATGGGCGACAACAACAACCGTTCTGTTTTCGAAGAAGTTATCCAAATTCTCCATAATTACCTTTTCATTGTTAGCATCCAACGCATTGGTAGCCTCATCAAAATATAAGTATTCTGGATTCTTGTAAACAGCGCGAGCAATAAGAAACCGCTGTTTTTGTCCTTGACTTAGTCCATGTCCATCTCCTCCTATTTTGGTATTGTATCCCAAAGGCAAGGATTCTATGAACTCTTGAATATTGGCTGTTTTTACAGCGTAGAGTAGCTTCTCTTTATCAACATATTCATCACTGATAGCAATATTATTGGCAATAGTATCTGAAAATATAAAGCCATCCTGTAATACTGCTCCACAACGATTCCTCCAGATTCGATTACTGAAGTTGGTTAAATTAATATCTCCCAACTTTATCTCTCCGGCAGCTGGTTCATAAAATTTCAATAATAACTTCAAGAGTGTCGTTTTCCCACTTCCACTTGCTCCAACAATGGCGGTTACTTTCCCTTCAGGAATCACCATATTAATATTTTTCAACACCATCTCTGAATGAGGACCTTCATATTGAAAACTCATATCTTCTATTTTAAGCGATTGGTTTTCAGGAAAAATAGTGACTTTATTAGTCTTGTCTTCTTCCTCGTCCGCTGTGCCATGAATTTCCCCAAGCCGTTCTAAACTTATCTTGGCATCCTGAGTAGAATGGATAAATCCGACCAACTGATTTATAGGCGCATTAAGCTGTCCTATGATGTATTGAATCGCCAGCATCATCCCCAGTGTAATATCACCATCAATGACTGCTTTCGCTGCGAGAAAAGATATAAAGATGTTTTTGATCTCATTAATCAACGTAGAACCTGCCTCCTGATATTGATTTAAGGAAAGACTTTTCATACTTACCTTAAAAAGTTTTGCCTGTATTCTTTCCCATTCCCACCGCTTTCGTTTTTCACTGTTGTGCAATTTTATTTCCTGCATACCAGTGATTAATTGAATCAGATTACTTTGATTACTCGACATTTGATCGAACCGCTTATAATCCAAGTCCCTCCTTTTCTTCATGAACACAAGTATCCATGCCACGTACAATGCACTCCCAATGAAAAATACAGTGAATATTTTTAAGTCGTAATAGCCCAGCACTATTGCGAAAATGATAAGGTTCACAAAAGAGAAAACAATGTTAAGTGTTGATGATGTTAAGAAGGTTTCTATTCTTTTATGGTCACCAATTCTTTGTAGTAAGTCGCCTATCATTTTTGTGTCAAAAAATGACACCGGCAGTTTCATGAGTTTTATCAGAAAATCGGAGAGGATAGATATGTTCATCCGAGTACCCATATGAAGCAGTATCCACCCTCGAATAAACTCCACAGCTGTACGACTAAAGTACAACATGAGCTGTGCAATAAGAATAAGGGTAACAAAATTAATGTCTTGATTATTGATCCCTACATCAACTATTGATTGTGTCAGAAACGGGAAAATCAATTGAAGAATACTAGCCAGCAGCATTCCCATAAACAATTGTACAATGAACTTTCTATAGGGTCTTAAGTATTTAAATAAAAACGAAAACCCAGTTTTGTCAAGGGTTTCATCATCATTGCTGTAAAAGTCAGGAGTTGTTTCCAATAATAGCACTACGCCCGTTTCCTCTCCTTTGTCTTTATCACTGAGCCACCCATCCAAAAATTCTTTTTTGGAGAATTTCACCAAACCATGTGCAGGATCGGACACCAATACTTTGTCCTTCTTAAACCCATATACAACCACAAAGTGCTGCTGTCGCCAATGAGCTATAAAAGGGGTAGGTGCTTCTTCTTTCAATTTATCGAAAGGAATTTTTGCGGCTAACGTTCTAAAACCAATGTTTTCAGCTGCATCGCTTATTCCTAATAAGGATACGCCTTCTCTAGTAATAAAACTTTTTTCTCTTAAACTTTGTAGCGAATAGTTTTTACCATAGTATTTGGCTATAATTCTAAGACACGTAGGACCGCAATCCATAGTGTCTAGTTGGCGATAATGGGGAAATTTAAGCATAGTACCTTCTCATAGAATGCTCGAACTTACTAAATTGGAAGTTTACCACAAACTATGTGTCAAGAAGAAAGACAATAAAATCAATCTTATCCCTGAAATCAGTTATTAGTTTATGTTGAAATAGAACAACAGTAAACATCATGGTTCATACACTGCACATTACTCACAATGCTAGTATTCATTTTGTATTAAAAAAAGAGAAATTGATCCAGCAAGAAAGTCATATCAGTGTGATCGACAATAATGTCAAAAAATATTGATGGTATATTGTTCTCTATAAAGCTCGAGTATGACCCAGGTGTAAAAATCTACTAAGTGCTTCCTGTATTCCAGATACAGTTGATACCAGGAGTACTTCGAGTCATAAAAATGACCGAAAGCATATAGTCTCTGGTCCAATCTTGCCTCACGAATAAATGAATTATCTTTATCCCATGAATAAACTCTTCACACTAACCATATTCATTATTTCCCTTTCATGTACTCCCAAAAAGGAACTTCAAACTTATCAAGTTGGGCAGATCAAGACGGTTATGGGGGAAATTCTCTTCTGGCTACATGAAGAAACTCCTCAACACAGAGCCAGTTTCATCAAGCTGGCAAATGAAGACTACTGGGATACACTTACGTTCAATCGTGTCATCAAAGACTTTGTAATACAAGGCGGATGCCCTGACACGCCTGAAGGGTTTGCAAATTCTCCTTATCTGATCGAGCCAGAGTTTAATGATTCTATTCGTCATGTTTACGGTGCAGTAGGAGCTGGGCGAGATGGCAATGCTGAAAAGCTATCCGCTGGTTGTCAGCTTTATATTGTGCAAAACAAAGATGGGTTACATAGATTAGATGGAGATTATATGATCTTTGGCCAGATCTTCAAAGGCATGGAGGTTGTTGAAGCAATTGCCAATGTTGAGACAGACACAACAGACAGTCCACTTGCGCCTATCAAGCTTGATGTCAATGTAGTTTCACTGACAGTGGCAGAACTTAAAGAACTAGGATATGGAGGACTTGAATAATGAACAGGCAAACAACCCACTGCATGGGGTCAAACTTGCTGACATATTGGAAGTTCTTCATGATGAATATGGGTGGGAAGAACTAGGCGAGCGAATAACCATTCGCTGCTTCACGCATGACCCATCTATAAAGTCCAGCTTGAAATTCTTAAGAAGAACTCCATGGGCAAGAGATAAGGTTGAAAAACTCTATTTGAAAACTATTGATAAATTATAACCCTTCACCCTGAGCAATCAATTCTGCTAGATCAAGTACTTTAACTTCATTTTCCTTCTCTTTATTTTTTACTCCATCACTCATCATAGTCATACAGAATGGACATGCTGAGGCGATAATATCAGCACCTGTTGCCAAAGCTTCTTCTGTTCGTTCGATATTGATTTCTTTGTTGCCAGGTTCAGCATCTTTAAACATCTGCGCACCTCCAGCTCCACAGCAAAGTCCTTTGGTTTTGCACCGCTTCATCTCAACCAGTTCAGCATCCAAAGCTTCAAGCACATTCCTTGGTGCTTCATATACATTGTTGGCACGGCCAAGGTAGCAAGAGTCATGATAAGTAATCTTCTTACCTTTGAACTCTCCTCCTCCTTTAAGGCCTACTTTTCCATCATTGATCAATTGCTGTAAGAATGTGGAGTGATGTATCACTTCGTAATTACCTCCCAATTCAGGATATTCATTTTTGATTGTATTAAAACAATGCGGGCATGCTGTGACAATCTTTTTAATATTGTAGCCATTCATCACTTGAATATTGGCGACCGCCTGCATTTGAAACAGGAACTCATTGCCTCCTCTTCTTGCTGGATCACCCGTACACGTTTCCTCTGGCCCAAGAACTGCAAAGTCTATTCCCACCAGATTGAGAATCTTCACAAATGCATTGGTAACGCTCTTGTATCTTTCATCGAAAGATCCTGCACAACCTACCCAAAATAAGATTTCAGGACTTTCTCCTTTGGCAGCCTTTTCGGCCATTGTAGGCACTTGGTATATAATTTCGCTCATATTTATTAGTCTTTAGCGTTTAGCTATTAGTCATTAGCTAAGTATCTTGGTTCTTATATCTATCAGTCTTGGTTCTTAATCTTCTTTCTTCCTCAAATCATCTGCCCAGTTGAATCGATCTGTTGGAGCGAACTTCCAAGGGGCAAAACTTGTCTCAATATTCTGGAACATACTATTCCAAGAAGCTGGTGATGCTGATTCTTCCATAGAAACATACCTCCTTGTTTCAAGAATTATTTCCAGCGGGTTGATATTGATAGGACAGGCTTCCACACAGGCATTGCAACTCGTACATGCATTGATTTCTTCATGTGTGATATAATCTCCCAAAAGTGTCTTACCATCTTCAAGTCCTTTGCCTCCTTTGGCCATGCTTGCTCCAACTTCTTCAGCACGGTCTCGCACATCCATCATGATCTTCCTTGGAGATAGCTTCTTCCCTGTCAGGTTAGCTGGACACTCAGAAGTACACCGCCCACATTCTGTGCAGGAGTAAGCCTCCATGATATTCTTCCATGTTAGGTCATTCACATCCTTGACGCCAAACCGCCCAATCTCAGCAGGTGCTGGAGCAGGCTCTCCTTCTGGCTGAATGCCCAACATCATGTTGACTTCATTGGTCACAGAATCCATATTGGTCATTTGACCCTTAGGGTTCAAGTTCGAATAGTAGGTGTTTGGAAAAGCCAGAAAGATGTGCAAGTGCTTTGAATAGGTTACATAGATGGCAAAACCGAGTATCCCTATGATGTGAAACCACCAGGCTCCTCTTTCGATTACGATCAACATGGTATTGCTGAATCCATCAAGAATAGGCATCAATAAACTACTAAAGAAGATGGTGCCTGTTGCTGCATAGTGATCCACACCCCTAGTCTGTAATATTTGATCTGCTGCATTCATCTTCAAGATTGCGAACATCAGAACAATCTCAATGACAAGGATTAGGTTGGCATCCAAGCTTGGCCAGCCGAGCATTTCTATTTTTTTGAATCTATTTATTTTGAGCACGTTTCTTCTAAAGAGAAAGATGACACAACTCACAATCACACCCACTGCCAGAAATTCGAAGAAATTCATTGCGCCATTGTAAAAGCTACCAAGAAATGGAGCAAAAATGCGATGTGTTCCTGCCAATCCATCAATGACAAACTCCAATACTTCCAGATTAATGACCAGAAAACCCACATAGACTAATAAATGCAAAAATGCTGGAAGTGGTTTTTTAAACATCTTCTGCTGACCAAATGCGACTAAGAACATTGTTTTCAAGCGATCAGCTTTTCGATCAGAACGGTCAATATTTTTGCCTAAGAGGATATTATTGCGAATTGCTTTGATTCTCTTTGTCAATAAGAATCCAGCTATTCCTAGGGTGATTAAAAACAATATTTGTGGCACATATGTCATGGTACAAAAATGGTTTAATTATTTTTCAAATTTTATTTGCCGCGTATATAAAATTACATACTTTTGCACACTCTTAAGCGGTGCTATAGCTCAGTTGGTAGAGCATCGGACTGAAAATCCGTGAGTCGGTGGTTCGAGCCCACTTAGCACCACTTCTTAAAACCTCTCCCTGTGAGAGGTTTTTTTGTTTTATGGCTACTGCTACTTCCCAGAAATTCATATTTGCTGCTCTACTTTCAAATTACTCCTAAAAATAGTCGGAAAAAAGAATATGTTATGCATGACGAGTACTTTTATTCGAATTTAGAAGAATTCTTGATTGGCATTTTTTACTAAATCGAATGTGAAGCACGCATTTAATTATGAATGAAATCTGTTTCAAAGAAGTTCAGCATACTTTATTCTCTAAAAACACTGGGATTTATGTCTTTTTTATGTCAAAAAGAGTGGACTCAAATTGATTGTCATACTTTTTATAAAAATCGACTTTTCAGGTCTATTCAGAGCAATAGCTAAGAATGTTAATGCTTGATATGATGAGATTCTTCAGACTTCGTCTTACCGATGACGTTATTTTGTAAAAACTTAAAAATAAAATGCTTACAAAATATTGTCACCTCGATTTGTGCCCCAATTATAAGGGGTTACCTCTACCATTGACAGATTGGTGTCCACTGCTCTACACTGGTTTTTTAAACTCTGGATTAGAACAAATTTCTCAACAGTGCTTGCGATCTTCACTACGAA
>Ga0209634_1003391_pt1 | contig 10759 bp, 11 predicted proteins | sample LinPmetageLP40_FD_184043 | JGI IMG/M metagenome (GOLD analysis project Ga0209634, IMG submission 184043) | Marine viral communities from the Pacific Ocean - LP-40 (SPAdes) (version 2) | ecosystem: Environmental > Aquatic > Marine > Oceanic | place: Pacific Ocean | collected 2010-08-26 | reverse complement strand
CTTTGTTCCACATTGATACTGTGTTATATGGATTATCCCATCCAGCAGTATGATGCAAAAAGAATCCTAATGGTTCTATTTTACCATAGTCTCGTACATACTCGTCTTTGTCTAAGTATTGACGTTCGATTATTAATCCGTCTTTTGTAGTGTATTGTGATTCTTCTGCAGCTGCTTCGCTATCTGTATCAATACCAATAGCTTCCCATGTTTTGGTTCCAACTACGCCATCGGCAGTTAATCCATTTTCTGATTGAAATTTACGTACTGCTGACTCTGTACCTGAGCCAAATATACCATCTGCAGACAGTTCTAATGCAGTCTGTAACTCTTTTACGTGTGAGCCTTTGCTGCCTCGCTTTAATAACATACTTATCCTTTAATAATAAATATGTATTGTTTAAGATTACCGAGAAATATTTTTTATTTTTTGTTCGGTATCTTTTATTTTTTTACGCAGCCATTTAATATGCCACCCATCGAGTCTTGACTTCATAGCTAATTCAACACGTAAACTGTTTAAATATTTTTTTAATTTATCTTTCATAATTTATTAATTTATTTTCATATGTTGTTAAATCATTAATTTGAATTTTTAAATTACCTAATTCAAATTCTCCTATTTCTCCACTGTCTTGTATAATTGCCGAAAGTTGTTGAATAGTTTGAAAATCTTGTTGTGTAAATTTGTCTCCATTTATTTTAACAGTAATATTATCTTTTACAACATATTTATTTGGATCAAATCCTTTAACTCTTTCGTCTATATTAAATGAACTATATTTTTGTTCTTCGCCGCCATATAAAACAAATTCATCTAAATCAACATAAAGGTAACTACACCATGGTTCCAATGCTTGTATCAATTGATAATAACAATTTTCAACTACAATACCTACTTGATACTTTGGATTGATAATTGGGTATTGATAGTCATCGTTTTGTATCCAATCACCCCATTTTCTAATAAAGTCACGGCGGCATCGAAGCATAATTTGTTCATAGTCAGGATTTTCTATTCCTACTCCTTTATTCCATCGGTGTCCTCTACACGTTAAATGATAACATAATGCATCACGGCTTTGTATCATTTCATACCCGGCTAATATCCATCTATTAAATATATCCGAGTCTTCATAACCAAATGGAGTAAATCTTTGATCGTGTCCGCCTATATCAAAATGATCTTGTTTATATAACATCCATGGGGCAAAGATACCTCGCGTTGTTTGATCTTTTTGATCATTCATCGTTTCTAGAACAAACGTATCAAATTGTTCCCATTTTATATTATCTGCTTCATCTCCAAAGTCTTGAACTATTTTTTCTTTGCCGGCAGGATGTATAGGTGGCTCAATTCTAGTAGCACATACCACTTTACCTGGCTGTAGATGTTTAAGCATATTCTCAAAATAATTAGGGCCTATAATCATATCAGAATGAAGTATAGAAACTATATCTGTTTTTGATCTACGCATACCTTCATCATACCAATACGTATGACCTCGCCTCTTTTTTGATATTATTGATGTTAATTTGTTGTCAGTTATAGTATCAAGCCATTCTGCTGTACCATCTTCTGATGCATCGTCTATAATAATAATACTAACCAATGGTGCATACCGTTTTAGACTTTTATAAGTATTTTTTAAATGTTCAACTGTATTATAACTAGGTATAATTACAGTGTGTTGTGCATTTGTTTTTTCCATTTTTCTATTTCATAAAACTGTTTATAGTTTCTCTTTGCTTTTATTTTACAATCTGTATAAAAATCATAATCACTACGTAATCTCTGTGCTAATTTTCTAGCCGAGTCGACATCATCCACGTCAACACATAAGTCTGGGTGACATAATCTTTGTGTATCAACGTTTTTGTTTCCTATACAAGGAATACCAAAATATGCACAATTTAAACTAAAGGTGCCTGCTGCTACAGTAGGCATCAAGTGAACTGCATATTTAAATGTAGAAACTTGTTGCATCCATTGATTCCAAGGCATCCTAGGAAAATGATTAAGATTATCAATTTGATCTTCATTATCTCTTTTAGAATGCGATTCTTGTACCCATATGGGTAAATCAAATTCAGATGCTACTAAATAACTTTGAAAGCCATTATACCATCTAGAAAAATTTCCTCCAATTAAAACTTTGTCTTGCGAAACGGGTTGTATGTCTTGTATGAGTGTTTCAATCATTAGAGTGTTTATAACACGTACTTCTTGGCCTGGTACTAGTCCTTTATAAAAACTCATATCATGTTGATTATGTGCATATATAGCATCTACAGATGATAACATATTGTAAAACAAAATCTGATCGTGTACTTCATAATCATTGAACCACCATGTTGGCCCTTCCTGAACATAATATACTTTTTTGTTACTTTGCTTAAGTTTATCGATTAAATTTAATTGTAATAATATACTTGCTGGATTTGGTTGATTTGAAATTTTAGAACCTTCGGCACTTAAATTTAATTTGCCTTTTGGAAATATAACAAATACATGATCATAATTCTGTATAGTTTCCCATTGATGTATACAATGATGATTTGCATTTAACGCATACATCCAAGCAAACTCAGTACGCATATTTTCATGGGTATTAGGTATCTTCCCGGAGAAGTCCATTTCTGTTACAAATGCTATATCCATTTTGTCTTTACTCTGTAATGTTCTACCCAATGTTCTACCATTTCTTGCATCATACCGTTAAAGGTATATGTAGGTTTCCATCCTAACATGTTTCTAATTTTCGTAGAATCTCCTTTTAAATATGGAAGTTCTTCTGGCCTTAAATATTTTGGATTTTGTACTACATATTTTTTATAATCTAGATCTAAATGATTAAATACCACTTCGCACATCTCTCTAACCGAATGTGTTTCCATTGTTGATACTACAAAATCATCTGCTTGATCATGTTGCATCATTAAATGCATTGCTCTTACATAATCATATGAATGTCCCCAATCTCTATAAGAATCCATATTACCTAATTCTAATTTATCTTGTAACCCTAGTTTAATTTTTGCTGCAGCTTTGCATACCTTATTAGTAACAAAATTACTACCTCGACGAGGAGATTCGTGATTAAATAAAATACCATTAGTTGCATGTAAATCATATGCACGTCTATAATTTCTTACAATATTGTAACCAAACACTTTTGAACACCCATATGGAGATACTGGATTCATTGGTGTTGTTTCTCTTTGAAAGTTATCTTTATCTACAGATAATCCAAACATTTCAGATGAAGATGCTTGATAAAATTTTGCGTGGGGACAAGATCTTCGATATGCTTCTAACATATTCAATACGCCTAGTGCGTTGGTTTGCACTGTAAATTGTGGTATATCAAAACTAATACGAACGTGGCTTTGGGCTGCTATATTGTATATTTCATCAGGTTGTATATCATCTAATAAACGTTCTAATCCACCTTGATCTAATAGGTCTCCATAATATGTATGTATTTGATCAATAACATTATTAAGACGATCATCCTGATTTTCTGGAGTAGAATTTCTTCTAACGATACCATGTACCTCATATCCTAATTCTAATAAATATTCTGCTAAGTACGAGCCGTCTTGTCCGCCAATCCCTGTTATAAATGCTTTTTTCATATGTATTGTGTATATGGATCTTCTGTCCATTTAGGTTGATTAAAAACTTTCATTTTTGATAAATCTGGCCAATCTGTAACTTTCCATTGTCTAGGTGTTGTTTCAATAGCTTCCGGTAATTTATCTAATCCTTGTTGTGCTGTTTCTGGAGTCATATAATAATGATAACCATGAACTTCAATATCTTGTTCGCGCCATGGTGTATCTGGGTGCCTTCCGTCATATGACATACGTTTAAGGATATCATAACTTTGTTTTGTATCACAAAGTATAACGCCTCCGCGACCTAAAGATAAATGTTTTTGAAATTGAAAGCTAACACACATATACGATCCAGGAATATAACTGTCTTGTTTCCATAATACAGCTGCATCGTATATAGGTTGTAGATGATTATTAACTAAATAATAATCAACCCAATCTTCATCTCTCCATTGCAATTGTATTTTTAATTTATCTGCTAAAAATGGAACTGATATATATGTTCTCCTAGGCACGGTTATATATGATAAATTTTGATGTCGTAGACATAATTCAATACCATGTGTGCAACTATCAATAGCTACTGCATATGGTGCACCGAAAAACTTTGCTATTTCATTTTCAAATTTGGTTATTGTTTCAAAGCTCATAATATATTATATTTAATTAATATGAATTATCCAATCTTATTACATGTAACATTTAAACTAATCATCTAAAAATTCCTTATTTTTTAATAGCATATCCGCGCTGTCTTCTTTTATTATTTCAAAGTTTGGTATTAAACTTAATAATTCATTTTTAGTTGGTTGATTCTCCCATAATGACCAATCGATACATTCTAGTTGTAAATATTTAATGTGTTTTAATATATTTTGTGCTCCGCGTAGTAATGAAATTTCAGCTCCATTAACATCTGTCCAAGCAAAATCAATATAATCTAAGTTCTGTTTATTAAACCAACTATCTAATGTTATACATTCAATTTCAATTTGTTCAAATTTAACATGAGGATGGCGTTCTAAATGTGTAGTTGGGCGCAAAACGGTTCCTGATGATCCTGCACCTTTTCTGTCATCATCTAAAGCTCGATTAAATATTAACTTTCCAGATGTATCACTTACTGCTTTTTCTATTAACGTTATATTATTATTAGGTAACTCATATCGATCGATATTATTTTTAAATATAATACATACATCTGGATCGGCTTCAAATGAAAATACATGTCCTTTTGGGTATGTATTAGCAAACATTAAACTATCAGTTCCATCAAAAGTTCCAACATCTAGTATATTTGGATTATCTCTGGTAATTATTTTATCATATTCTATATTCATGTTTTTTTTTCTACTTTTATATAAATTGTTTATCTAATTCTTGTCCCAAATATGGACCTGTTTTATATTCGTATACAATTGTATCATCTACTAGTATTTCATAATTGTGACCACCAGCTAAAGTAAAACTAGCATCTCCAACAAATAATCTAACCGTTTCTAACAATGTATCGTCTAGATCATAAAAATAACATTTAACTGCTCCCGTTATTACTACCCATGATTCTTGTGCAATAACATCATCTTCTCCATTTTTCCATATATGTTTATGAGCTTTAAATGTAGTGCCAATTGGCATTTTAAGTGATGAACATTGAATAAACTCCGTTTCATCAATTAAGTCTACGCGTTGTGTCTTTCTGTTTATTACATCAGTTAAACGATGAACTACATGTAATAATTTGTCTGGTTGTATTTTTGAATAAATTTTCATAACTATATTATTTGTTTTTGTATATCAACGTTTAATAAATCAAACCAATATGTTTTATTAGTCCAAGTTCCTAAACTATATCCTTCTTTTTTGTATATTGGAAAATTGTTGTATAACATTAATATTTTGTAATCCATATCGTGTTTTGCTATGTGAGATTGACCTTCAAAAGTCCATGGTGTTAATCCATCTTTTAAGTAACGAAGTAAAAACTCTTTATTCCATATAGATAATTGAGTTGTTAAACTATAATCACTTGACGGTTTTTGTATGTATAACTCCCAATCATCCCACCCACATTCCTTTTTGGTAATAGTGTTTAATAATTCTACATCATAATGTGGACTATCAATTAAATGGCAGTTATCTCCTTCAGTTGCGTCGACTAGATTAACTCGACCTATATTATTATTTATTTTAATTATATCGATTAAATAATTTATAAAATTAACATTGATTTCTTTGTATATAAAAACGTCTTCTGTACCGTATATAAAAAATTTGTCTTTACAATTTTTAAAAAATTTACGTAAATCAGTAGACCATTCGTTAACTGGGCCTTGTATACCCATTGAAATAAATTTACAATTATCTGGTAAACTAAAATTAGGTGTATCATAGCCTAATATTCGCAACTCTTGTTGAGGTAAAAACTTATTGAATAAATGAGTAAATACATGTAAACATTGCCAATGTTTATTATTTGTAGATACATATATTGGAATTTTAATCATGATATGAATGTTTCTTTGTTTATAGCTTTTTCAATTGTAGGCCAAATATTATATTTATTCATAATAAGTGTACGAGCTTTTTTTAAATTCTCAATGTTTTCTTCTGCATAATTACTGTCAATTATGTCTTTAATAGTTTTAGTTACATTAGTAGAATTAATATCAATATTAATATATGATCCTTTTGGTAAAAATTTATGAATTTGTTTACATCCATAATATATTGGCATAGTCCAACACATTAAACTGTCACTAATTTTTTCGCTGAAATAATAATCAGTAGATCCATTTTCTATAACCAATGAGTACTTGTAATCTAATAATCCTAACCTTTTATCTTTGTGTGGTAATGTTGTTTGTATAGACGGATGCTGTGGTTGATCAATTGTAATTTTACCATATACATCTATATCATATGGATAATCTAATATCATCTTATTAATAGTTTTAATTCTATCTTGGTGTCCAGGTACTGTTACTTTGCCGGAATCTATAACACTTAATTTTTTTGTTTTAATTGTTGGCTGATCATTTAATGTTTCATAATTCATATCTACCCACCAGGTTTGAGCAAACCAACAATTATTAAATTCATGATGGAGAAAATTATAACTGCGGTTTTCCCATTTTTTACTAACTTCTCTAGAAAGAACGTGGTGAGGTTCTCTACCTAAAAATATAACACGTTTATCTGCAGGTATATGCTCTGCAGTATCATCTAATACTATAATAAAATCGGCATCTTGCATTGTATTAACAGAAATTACATTGCCCCATTGTCCAGTTCCATATGGAGATTGTCTTTTATAAAAATTTGTCATTTCTAAAGAACTTTGTCCCCAATTACTAGCAAAATATATTTTATGCATGTTTTACAGTATTTATTAATTCAACATCTACTTTATCTTTTAGTTCTCCTCTAAGAGTTTTTAATGCTTTAATGATGTCTAAGGATGCGACTTTCAAGTTGCCATAATAGAAGTGGTTGTTTGGATCATGTACAATCTCTTTTGTTTTTTTAGTATATCTATCGATACCGTACTCGTTGTGAGAGTGTATATCCGGATGGCCTTGTATTTGTTTAGAGTCTGTATGAAGGTAGTCTAAGTCATTACCCTCTCGTAAACCATACAATGATAGTACACTACTAGCCGATATGCAGTAATCTTCAAAATCTAAACCATTCTCTATGATATAATTTTCATAGTAGCTTACTTGTTGAAGAAACTTTTGGTATGGTTTTATGTTGCAATGATTGAGGAAGCTTATACTATTCTTATTTAAGACGCATCTCGATAGCCTTAGAGTTTCTTCATGTGTATCGTTAATGTGTACTGAATGGTTACCTATGTTATAGATGGCTCTTATGTCTTCTTTAGCTGATCTAGCTTGTGTTAGATCATCAAACTCAACTAGATAAACTGTCATGGGGTTTTCGTTTGTAAAACACAATCTTGACTTATCTCGGAAACCTGCAAAATTATTATGCCAATCTCCAGCCCAGGCTTCGCCTTTATATAATTGTAAGGTGTAATTAAAAGCGCCAATGTTGTTTAAATGCACATCTTTTCTATACGCTATATTGCCATATTTATTGAGTATGCGATCAATGTCACGACTATGATTAGCTGATGGGAATAGACTCACCATTAGTAAATTCTTATTGTGTCGAACCATCTCTAAAGCTGCAGTATCCATATAATCCTCATTCAATCCTAACTCTCTGAACATCTTATAATCGCAGACCTTCTGTCCATCCTTTATATCAACGCCAACTTCAAACTCTGCTTCTGCGTTAACAAACGCACTTGCTGCTGTTCTGTGTGATCCATTTAATAAATTTGATTGTTGATCAATAATTATTGGAGATCGCTTCCAATCAAATTTATTATTTCTAATATCGGCTTCAATCTGCAAAAAATCATCTCTAAACTTTTCGTAAGTGTTTTTGTTTGGATTATTGTATTCTTTGAATCCATTCCACAATCGTAAATGTTCTTTATATATATTCTGCCCAAAGTTAATACCAATATTGTAGTGTTTCAAAAATAATGTTTTGATTGGTAAATCAAATCTATTCCATTTAAATAAATCTTTACTTGTTAATGGCAATGGTAGCTCACTATATGATGGTTGATTCCTAATTTCTTGTTCTAATTCTTGTCCAGCTTGTTTTTCTCGTTCAATACCTCGAGCTCGATTTGACGGGGTATTATTAAATACATATGTAACAAAATCATGTACTCCAATTTTATTAGTTGGACACATTTCTAAACAAGGAAATGATGATGCTAGATCTTCTGCGTGGAAATAGTATTTATTAGTTTTTGAATAACGAAGATCAGTATCTTTAATTTTTTTATACAACCACCATTTAAACGTACGTAAATGACTTGCCCGCCACCAATCTTTTCTATACGAATTCGTATTATGTACCTGTTGAGAATATCTAGTATTTTGCCAACCATGTGGACCAGACGGAAATGTTAATTCGGGATAATCTACATATCCTCCATATGACATCCAACATTTGTGTTTATTGTAAAAATCGTTTAATTGCGATAAAACAGTGGATTCTGCTAACCAATCATCCCCATCAACAAATACTAAAATATCTTCATCATCATCTATAAAATTTTGTATATTTGGATTAATTGGACTAATATTATATCCACGCTTCATATTTGAATCATTGGTAACTATAGTCCATTTAGGATCATCATTTATTAATAATTCAATTGATTTTCTAGTATTGTCTGTTGAACAATCATCAATATATAATACTTCATAATTTTTATAATCTTGTTCTAGTATACTTTCAACATTTACTTGTGACCATGCCTCATTATTGTATGATGGTATAATGATTTTGAATTTATTATTCATTTATAATCCTTCGTATAATTTATTTTGTTGTTCTTGTCGGTTTATTGTCTTATCATGACGTAAACACCACTCTTCTTGTGTTGGAAGATATGCCATTGTCTGATATCCTTGTAATACTTCATGTACACGATTAGCCCATTTAATCGTATTATTGTTTTTATAAATGCGCCATTGAAAGTCTGGAAAGTTTACCCATCCTTGATCATTAACGCCCCAATTCCATTTTTTTATATGTTGCTCAGTTAAACCATCGACAGTATTTATTCTAGGAACTTTTAATACATCAACATCATTATGTTTTAATACTTCAGGCAACATATCCATCATATATGTAGTTGGCATTTCATCTGCATCTATTTGGAAAATATAATCTCCATTACATAAAGATGTAAGTCGATTCTTCATATGTGAAAAGTCCCCTTGAAATTCATAAAAATGCCAATTAAATTCACCATTAATAGAATGTGATCGTAAATATGCTTCTATTTCTGTATCTCCATTTTTACTGTCGAATTGTATTATAATTTCGTCTTGATGTCGTTTATTAGAAACTAGAAAATTAACTAATCGTTGTATTTCAATAAACTCGTTGCAAACTGGTATAGCGTAACTTATTTTCATTTATTTATAATATAGTAAATTTATAACAACTATCCTATACTTTTTGAAGTTTTGGTAATTTTAATTTAGGAAGTTTTAATTCTATTCGCTCTGGTATACTATTGGTGCCGTTATCAATAAGATCCAATAATATGTCATATTGTTCTGATACAGATGTTTCTGTAAAATTACTATTAACAAAATATCGTTGTCTAGTTGCTAATTGTTTCCAACGTTTATAATTTTTAAGAACGTCTATTAACATTTTGCTGGCATACCCATAATCAACCGTAAACCATTGTGCTTCTTTTAGTAAAAAGTCATTTGCCGCAGATTCATGTATGTTAGTCATGGTTCCTGGTAATGCACATATAAATTCCTTTTTCAAGAAGTCTACCTGGCCAGAATAATGTGGAGCAATAATGGGTTTTCCAGTTGTTGCAAATTCTAACAATGGTCTTCCAAATCCTTCTGCTTTTGTAAAACTAATCATGGCTTTGATCTTGTTGTGATTATATAATGCATTCATTTCTGCATTTGTTAAGTCGCCGTGTAGTAAGTATACATTAGGTAATTTTCTTTTGTCTGAACCAAACTGATCCATAGTTTGATTTATTTTATTTTCTATCTCCCAACGATCTGTAACACTATAAGTAGCTCCACTTGTTTTTAGCACTAAAGCTGGTTTGTTCTTTTTATCTTTAAATGTATTAAAAAAACAATGCAATGCGCCACTAATATTTTTTCGATCTTCTCCCATTTGACCTTGCAACCAATGTCCACACATTAAAAATGCTTCTTTCTCTGTTATTGTGTCTAATGCCGGTACTGTAGTAGTTACATTGTTACTGTCATATATTTTATCATCAAAATATTCAGATATTACTTGTAAATTAGTAGTTATAGTTTTACCATGCTTTGTTGCAGTATCTTCAAATGTCTTTTTAGTAAATTTGCTTGGAACAATGGTTATTTGCATTTGATTGATCCTGTCAATCCATTCTGGGTTGCACACACTACCTTCTGTCCCCGCAGTGACGCCAATATTGTATTGACCAACGGCTTGAAACTCATTAGGCACAGTTATTTGTACCCATATGTCTGGTTTAGTTTGTAGTGGTAGTCCTATAAATTTTTGTCTCCAC
>Ga0209634_1003390_pt1 | contig 10760 bp, 8 predicted proteins | sample LinPmetageLP40_FD_184043 | JGI IMG/M metagenome (GOLD analysis project Ga0209634, IMG submission 184043) | Marine viral communities from the Pacific Ocean - LP-40 (SPAdes) (version 2) | ecosystem: Environmental > Aquatic > Marine > Oceanic | place: Pacific Ocean | collected 2010-08-26 | reverse complement strand
AAAACCCCCAAAATGGACAAAGCCTTTGATTTCCGGGGTTTTCAATTTTAAAAATTGCTTTAAAATGTATTTTCATTTACTTTAAAAGATGATTTTTATCCAAAATCTAATTACAAGGAGACCCTAAGTAACTGTCCCAAATTATTATAAATCCTAATAGTAGCTGGAATTAAACAGTTAACAGGGTCATTTTTGATAAACAGTAGCTTATTTACAGGATTGGGATATAATATAGGTTCAATAGTTATACATTTTTCAGGAAAGTTGCTGTTATCTACTGGTTCTAAATTGTTAAAATAAGATTGCATAAAATTAGGAAAGCTATTTCCCGAAGGGTTTTTGGCATTAGCTTTCAAGTATCTATAGGAAGGTTCACTTAGTTGCGCATATAAATTAGGCTTGTTGAGATAAAATATTAAATTTTCCCTAATCCTCTCCCCATTTATTTTGGTAGTTCTTGATGCAATAATATTTGAATAAAGCCTTCCATCTGGAGCTAAATTTAACATTCCTGACGAAATGGTATCTTTAGTGCCTATTCCTGTGTCATAAATAAAGTTTATTTGTGTTTTGGTCTTAACAATTTCTTCAACATTTCCGGCATCCAAATCCATTTGAAAAAGCCTGTCTCCATAGGGCTGGTAATTATCAAAGAATGAAAAATATAGTTTGGTGTTGTTTGGAGAGAAGGAGACTCCATATAAATTGGGAAATCTACCCAGTACTCTTCTATTTGAAATAACCCCAGTGGCTGCATCAAAGTCATATAGTTCTAATGGATTGGCAGACTCATAGTTAGGAGGAGAAGAAACTGCACAAGCTAACAATTTTCCGTTAGGAGATGGTGTTAGCCTACCCTTGGATTCCATGTGAGCGTAAACCATGCCGAAAGAATAATATTTTGGTGATCCTATACCTAAATCATTTACAAGAAAAACCACGAATCTATCGGAACCCCATTCATGACTTATTAACCAGTAATCTTTATTATTTTTATGTGGAATAGCCGTTAATTTTTCTGTGGAATTCTTAATTATAAGAGTATTCTTTTCCTGTTTTATCACATCTCCATATCCACCATTTAATCTCATGTCAACTAAGGAATAATATAGGCCAGAATATTCACTATCGCCAACATTTGGTAATGGTATTGTATCGCCAAATGATTTTGTGGTGAAAACATAGTATTGGTCTCTACTTGCAGGATTTGGGATTATAAGAGCTGCCTGATCGGTAGAATAACCACCCCTTAAGGAAACACCATTAGGCATTCTCTTGAAATTCCTATCCCAAATTGTCCTGCCGTCAGTATAAAATAATAAATCTCCAGTGGAACTATCGCAAATTGATGCTGATCCACCGAATTGGTTCATCTTTGTTCCATTAAATGGACGAAATCTGTCAAAGTTAAAATCAATACCTAGATTATCTCCAAATATCCACACATTGGCTTCCTTTTGACCATGACATGGCATAACTAACCCACAAATAAATAACAAAATAGCCAAGATTTGACAATACTTAAAAAAGGCAAAAAACCTCATATAGACTAATATAAATTTTAGCATAGCTTACAATTCTAACACACCAAATTGGCATAATGACCCTACCTCTAAACGTATTAAATAAAGCTTACATATTTTCTTTCCATAAAAAAAACTGTACGAGAGGTAGGGGAGCTTGTGTTTTTTGGTGTGTATATAGTAAAGAGTTAATAACGCTTTAAATACTGTTTACCAAACTAGTGTTAAGTTAAGTATACTTTAGCCGAACCAAGCTTTGATCTTTTTGCCCTATACTTCTTTGAAAAACAGTCCCTTAGCTACGGCTAGGCTCTTGTTTTTCGCATCGTCTAGAACAAAAATATCGGCAACTTATACGACACAGTACACTTAACTTAACACTAGAAGAAAGCACAAGGAGATACATATTGTAGTTTTATTCGGGATAGAATATGCACTGCAAACTTATCGACTTGTGTTTTCGTTTTAATTGATAACACATGCTTAAGATAACACATGCTTAAAAAGTATTCTTTTATTATTTGCTTTTTTATATCTAATCTTTCTTTAGAATTAAACTTTTTGTATGCTCAAAAGCAGGCTAATAACTGGTATTTTGGAGATTCAGCAGGTATCTCCTTTTCTCAAAATACTCCCATAAAGCTTGATGATAGTCGAATGGCTTCTAATGGAGGGGCAACCGTTTCACAATCGCATCCATTTACGGGACAGTTACTTTTTTACAGCAACGGAGAAAGTGTTTGGAATCGAGATCATAATGTCATGCTAAATGGAGAGGTTTTGATGGGTACTTCCTATTCAACCAATTCAGCTTATACAGTGCCAAATCCTGGTAATTCTAACCAGTATTATCTATTTACCGTTAAAACAGATCCGTTTGTGAGTGAAACACAATTCAGAAGCGCAACTATATACTACTCTTCTATAGATATGACTCTTGATAGTGGGAAAGGAGCTGTTGTTGAACAAGAAAAGAATATTTTATTAGAAGATAGTGTTACTGAGAAAATAGTGGCCATACCTCATCGAAATGGAAAGGGTTATTGGGTTATTCTGCACCAAGTCAATAACAATACATTTTCAATTTATCAGGTGACAGCTTCTGGTATATCTATTAATCAACAAGTATCAATTGGCACACCTCATTTTTATACTCTTACGGAACTCCAGGGTCACATGAAAGCCTCACCAGATAATCAAAGGGTTGCCGTGACCTTGAGGTCTTCTATTCCCCCAAGCCCATTTGAAGTATTTGATTTTGACAATTCTACTGGCGTATTGTCGAATGCACAATATCTAGGCGATTATGCTTTACAATATGGCGTCTCATTCTCTCCTAATAGCAAACTACTTTATTTAAACGGATATGCTGTTACAGGAGTGGAAAGCGGTGACGCTATTTACCAATTTAATCTTGAAGATGATAATCCTATTGCCACCAGAAAAGGTATTTTGCGCCTTAATCCTGCATTTAGTAGTATTTCTGGTTTAGCTAATCTGAGTTTGCAAATTGGTCCTGACGGAAAAATATATGGTGCTGGAAACCTTAGTGAAACTTCAATACTTCAAAATTCCTTATTAGTTATTAACCAGCCAAATGAAGTAGGATTAGCCTCTGATGTAACAATTTTGAATTTGAATTGGTCGGATATAAGAGTAGGAATAGACTTACCCAATTTCATTCAAAGTGATTTTAACAATCTTACCCCTTCTAACAATCCCAACGCACCCTGTACAGGAAGAGATTCATTCATTTTATTTCCCAACCCTACCTCATCTACTATTGAGATCAATGTGACAGAAAGATGCTTCTCTCCTTACAAGCTTAGCATCTATAATGTCCTTGGGCAATTTATTGAAAGTTATGAAGTGAGTGAGACCAATTCTGGTACTATTGATACAAGTTACTTATCGGCTGGTGTCTATCTGGCGGTATTGGAAATCGGGCCGAGTAGAATCACTAAAAGATTTATGAAACTGGATGGTTTTAGGGATTAATGAGATATAATTAGAAAGAAATTTACCGGATCACTCTCACGACATTCTCGGAGAGTGCTTTTTCTGATCAAATTCTGTTGTTAATTAGAGTCTGTCTATAAAGTCTCTTTGTCCACCATGGGCTGTGCCTGCCTGGTCGGCAACCGCGTGTCGCTGAAGCTTTAGCGGAGGCACAAGGCAGGTCTTCACTGCCCATTTCAGCGTTATAAAGAGATCGTGCCTGCACACCGAAGTGTTGTGGCACGCAGGCGTGAGGACACGAAACCTCGGTAAGGTCTAGTGTCAAGTCAAGTCACTAGTGACGGTTTGGTCATTCCGAACTCCAGCCTGCCGGCAGGCACGGTGTTTCGGAATCTACTGATTGTCAACAAGATGCTGAAATGAATTCAGCATGACGTTTGGAAGTTTGAGGCATGACGAGACACTAGTTTATAGACAGACTCTAATTAAGAAACATATAATGTTTTCTTTTTTCTCTTATATAACTAAAATTCAAATCATTGAATATCAGTACTTTGCATTTTGTTATTTTAGAAGGATAGGAGATTTTTCTCTTAATAGCCTAATTAATTTAATTAGGCAGGCTCATTTCCTCTTCAATACAGATTAGTTTTTACTATGAGTAGTCCACAAGCAATGGCCTATAATGACATTGCTGCGCATTTGGAGATTTCAAGAAAGGAAGCAGAAGAATAATTCGCCAAAGCCAAAAAAAACTCAATAATCATTTAAAAGCCTATCCAAGTACTTTTGTTAATTTTTAGTTTCCCTGATTATCGCAGCCATGTAGGCAACTTATCATAAATTTTTTAAACATTTTCATCTCCAGAGGTGGGGTAGGTACCCATTTTTAGTGTAGGTATAATGAAGGGTTTAGAATACCTAATCATTAAACACTAAAAATACCATGACAGGATCAAACATTCTGGTTTTCTTAAGAAGGGTTAACACTTCCAGATGGATTTATTTAATCGCTACATTACCGCTTCTTAGTTTAGGCTGTGAGGATAAATGGGAGCCGTATAAACTTGAGAAAGTCATCCTATACGCTCTTGATCCTCCAGGAGGAATGCCAGGTAGTTTAGTGACTGTTACCGGGCTAGGTTTTAGTTTAATGCCAGATAAAAATACGGTTACAATTGATGCACTACCTGTTGAGGTACTTTCAGCATCAGATACTGCTTTGACCTTCAGAATCCCTGAGCAAGCACCTTTTTCTCATGCTGAACTTGTTGTGGCCAGCCCTGGATTGAGGGCAGATACCACTTTAATCATCGTCAGTGAGAAACCTTTGGCCCAGATTACCGGGATGATCCCCGAAGAAGGTCCACCAGGAACGATTGTAAAGATGTTGGGAAATAATTTTAACCCTGATGAAACATCCTATCTTATCATCTATGAAGATTCGCTAACCGGCTTTTTTGTTCCCACAATAGATGACGGAAAAGTCTTAAATACCCTGATTTCTGCATCGCCAGACTCTCTGTTAATTCAGATTCCTGAAGGTTTTAGTAAGGGACGTATTCGCATCTTCAATGAAACACTAGGGCAACCTTTAAATATCCGCTACACACTGTTTTCTTCTGAATTTAAAGTTATCTAATAATTCATTTTAATTATAAACCAATGAAAAACTTCAACAAATTCTTAAAAACGAGAGGTATTATCCTTTCACTCGCTTTTGTTTTATTAGCCAATTACACATCAACAGCTCAGTTAACAGTCAGCTTAACAGCTGCTAATGATGATATTAATCAATGTGGTAGTGTCACCTTGACTGCAATAGTATCAGGCGGTTCTGGCAATTATGACTATGGGTGGAGCGCAACTCCTGTTACGGATGCTGAATTAACAAATACTCCTACTCTCGTAGCTTCCCCTACAGCTTTGACTACCTTTCGAGTATTTGTAGCAGACCGTAATAGTGGAGGCTTTGCAACAAATACAATTAGTGTTGTACCGGATTTAATAGGGAATTTTAGTGTCTTTATTCCTAATGTATTCACACCCAATGGAGATGGTTTCAATGATGTTTGGGAGGTGAGAGACGCAGCCGTTGGATTTGGGTCTTTAAATGCTTATAGATATGAGCTAACTATTGTAAACAGAAATGGAACCAATGTATTTTCTAGAAGCCAGACGGTTACAACTGGAGCTACAGGATTACGAGGAGGAGAGATCACTTGGGACGGCAGGCGTAATGGAAACCTATTGCCAGACGGAGTATATTTTTACAGCCTTAGGTTGATTAATTGTGATCGCAATACAAATTTTCAGGGAAATGTCTCTATTCTTGGAGGACCCTCATTAATTGCCTCTGAAGATATAGTTTCAGTTTACCCCAATCCGTCAAAAGATTTCATTGAAATATCAATCAATGATCAAAACACTTTAGATAATTCAACGCTAATGAATGAATTTTCACCTTATGAAGTGACAGTATATGACAAATTTGGAGTTGCGGTTAGTTCTGAGATCGTCCAAAACCAAAATCATAGAATCGATGTCAGCAATCTTTCTTCTGATATGTATTATCTAATAGGAGAATATAAAGGAGATCCATTTCAGAAAAGGCTGATTATCAAAGATTGATGAAAATAAGTAATAAAAAAATTCTCTGAACTTTGATTAATTTCATTGTTTAGGGGATTTTTTTTAACTTTTCACTCCAGAAAAGGAGATGACAGGATAAGCATAAATTTATGATGAATAACCATTGGATTTTAATACAGAAATTTTTGAGAGGTCATATCACTGATACTGAGAAAGAAGCACTGGAACATTGGCTAAACAAAGAGGTGAAAAATCGTCAGAAGTTTGATGAGATAAAAGAGGTGTGGGTACTAACCAAACGATCTGATGAGCCTGTTTACAACCTCGAGGATGAAAAACTAAAAGTGCTTCAACTCATCCAAAGCTCAGAAAAAGAACCGGATGACCGTAAAGGAAAGGACGGGTTTAAAATGTATTCTCTTTTGCGCGTGGCAGCGGTAATCCTTTTAATGATTGTTGCTTCTTTTCTTACCTGGATGTATAGCACTGATCGTTCCTCCTCAAATTTAAACGGGCAAATCCTCGTTTCCCATGATGCAGTGACAAAGATTGACCTTCCCGACAGTAGCATCATTTATTTAAACAAGGAAAGCAAGGTTTCTTTTAGCCAAAATGCAAGCCAGCGAAAAGTGGAGCTACATGGTGAAGCCTATTTTGAAGTAGAGAAAGGTGCCAGACCCTTTATTATATCTGTACAGGATATTACTGTTAAGGTATTGGGGACTTCCTTTAATGTAAAAGAGTTGAAAGAAGGGGAAATAGAAGTAACTGTGGTGAGCGGTAAAGTGGAAGTTTCGGATGGACAAGAAAATATCATCATAAGAGCTGGTGAACTAGCCATAGTGGATCGATTGAAAAAAAGGATGGAAACTTCGCTTAATACAAATCTTAATTCCATTTCTTGGAAGACAAGGAAAATGGTTTTTAAGGATATGGAGCTTAAAAATGTGATCTATGCCTTATCAGAGTATTATGATATCACATTCCAAATTAAAACACCAGAAATCCTTGATTGCCGGTTTACGGGTTCCTTTGAAAAAGCCAGGCTTGAAACAGTAATGGAGGTGCTGGCTTACAGTTTGGAATTTGAATACTACTACATGAGTGATGAATACATTCTGTCAGGAAAACGCTGTCAACAATATTAACAATGAGGTATGAATAAAACGCTACTAACCATTTTATCGATATTTTTCTCCTGGGTTACCGCCTTTACGCAAGACCTTAACCAAACGGTCAACCTGGATTTTGACAATGTCCCATTACAAGAGGTTTTAGACCATGTTAGCAAGACTTATTCGGTTGATTTTTTTTATGGCAACAGCCAAATCCCCCTCACGCAAAAAGTCAGCTTGGTAGTAATTGAGAAACCACTGAATGTTGCACTTAAAGAGCTTTTTAAGGAGTTAAGTGTTCAATATAAGGTCATTGAGAAGTATGTAGTCCTCAAAAAAGATGATCTCACTTACCTTCCTCGACAGATAACACAAGATGCTATTGTTTCCATCAGGGAGAAGATAGAAGCTGAACAAGTGGCTGAGCTGATTATAGAATCCTATAGGAAGCCTATTCAAATGGACACCTTGACACAGGTTTCTAAAAAAAGTCTGGATTCAAGTATAGGCTTTGATTCGAACGGGCAACACAAAATTCAAAAAATAAATAGTATCATTTCAGAAAGCGACCATTCATCAGAAAATCTGATTATCGGTAAAAAGGCCAGTTTTAGTTTTGGGCCAACCTCATCTTACAACCGTTACCAATTCAATTTTAAAGATCCCGAGAATGGCGATCAATCGTTTACAACAGATTTCAATTACAGCCTTGGGCTTTCTATTCTTTTAGAAGCCAAGTCAAGGTTTGCGGTCCAATTGATGCCACAGTATGCTACAAGGAATTTTTCTTATCAGTATAATTTCAGAATTTTTGATGTCAATGACCCCACTCCGATACCAAAAGAAACACAGGTTGATCTGGATTATGTTGATATTCCTCTTCTTTTCCATTACCCTGTTTTTCAAAAAAAGGATTTCAAACTATCTGTAACGACAGGAGGTCTTGCGAGCTTTCTGATCCGGGAGTCGGAGCAAACCGATTTTGAAAATAGTGAAAATGTTGAAGCCACCGAAATTTTCAGTGACGGCATCAACAAATCGCTTTTTGGAGCCACGTTGGGTGTTAGGGCGACCTACAACACAAGTCCCAGTACCGAAGTGAGCCTTATGCCCCACTACACTTACTTTTTCAATGCCATTAATGATGCTATAACAGACGGAAATATTTCCCAATGGACCATAAATATTTCATTTCATTTTACACTCAAATCCCTTTAATTATGAAACTAAAAATATCCCCCACCCTGATTTTTGGCTGGATGCTTTCTTTTTTTGTGCTGGAAAGCGCTCTGGCACAAAGCTTAACAGTATCCATCAGTTCATCCGGATTTTCCGCCAATTCGTGTTCCAGAATACTGACGGCCAACGTCACCGGAGGCTCCGGCAGCTATAGCTACCAATGGTCGCTTACTGCTCCGGGGGTTTCGTTCCCTGGCTCAAAGACGACACAAACAGTGACCTCTTCCTTGAATATAACCACTAACTTCATCGTTTTTGTAAGGGACAATACCACTGGCTCCACTGGCTCCACTTCAATTACTGTGCCTCGGGTATTATTAGGAAGTCTGGATATCTTTATTCCCAACATTTTTACCCCCAATGGTGATGGGTTTAACGATGTTTGGTTTGTAGCCGATGCCAATAGTGCCTTTGGGGCCATCAATGCCTACAGGTATGAACTGGGTATAGCCAATGCATCGGGTCAAACAATTTTCTCAAGAAGCCAGACCATCTCTCAGGGTACTATTGGCCTTCTTGGAGGAGATATTGCCTGGAATGGTAGAATAAATGGAGCAGGAAGCACTGTTCCCAACGGGGTGTACACCTATAGTTTGAGGCTCGTCAACTGCTCCGCCAGCCAATTATTGACGGGTTTTATACAGGTGTTTGGCAGCAGCTTCAGTATTACGGTGTCTCCCAATCCCGCCACCGATTTTATTACGGTAGGTGTATCATCACAGCCTTACCAAGAGAATATGGCTATAGAAAAACCCTACAGTGTAAAACTGTTTAACGATCGACAGGAATTGGTGAAAACCGCTGAGAACCTTAAGGAAAACATCTCACTTACAGTGGCAGACCTGCCAAGGGGAGCCTACATTATGCACATCATCTCCGAAGAGGACATAAGTATAAACAGGATATGGCTTGAGTAAGAATGACAACAGAAGCACAACGATGACGGAAAACAGCTTTTACAAAGTACTTTATATAAACCCTAAACTCAATTTAATCCAAATCAAACCGCCAATGAAATAACCTGAAAACCAAAACCATTCGGCTTTAGTGAGATAATCCCTTAAAGCACGAAGCCCGCAGTTCCAGGAACAGCACGGGCCTCGCTCAACTTAAATATATTGTTTTATTAAATAAATCAATCCATTTTGTCACAAAAGCAAAATGACTTTGTCTTGTAGGTAACACCCATGTTTGAGATTGGGATAATTAAACCTATTTATGGAAGTCATTTTAATATTTTTTGCAGCACATTGGTACCTATCATTGTTCTTTCAGACATTTTTTCTGCACAGGTATGCTTCGCATGAGGCATTCACGATGAGCAAGTTCACCGAGAAAGTGTTTTTTGTTCTCACATGGGTATTTCAAGGATCTAACTATCTAAGTCCCTACGGCTATGGTATAATGCACCGCATGCACCATGCATTTGCTGATACACCAGAAGATCCTCATTCTCCAAAGTACGATGAGTCTTTGATGAAGATGATGTGGAAGACCAAGACCATCTATTCACAGATCACGAATAAGACGATGAAAGTAGATGACCGATTTACCCAAGATGTACCTGAATGGGAGGCTTTTGATAAATTTGCAAGATCGTGGGTGTCACGCTTGTTTTGGGGAGCAGCCTATGTAGGCGTGTACTTTATTTACGCGGATGCGTGGTACTTATGGTTGTTGCTTCCATTGCAATTTTTACTATCACCGATTCATGGCGCCATTATCAATTGGTTCGCACATAAGTATGGTTATAGAAACTATGAAGTGAAAGACACCTCTAGAAACTTCTTGCCATTTGACTTCCTGATGATGGGAGAGAGCTATCACAATAATCACCATAAGCATGGTAATCGTGCGAACTTCGGTGGCATAAGATGGCACGAAATAGACCCTACCTATCAAGTGATCAAACTATTGAATGCTGTCGGCATCATCAAAGTCAAAAAGACGAAGGAGATCAAGCTAGAAAAGGAGCTGAAAGAAGCGGCTTGATATTGAATTGAAGCTAAGATATCGGGAGCAGCTTATCTCAAAAGCTATACGACCATTCATCCACAACGTTACTCAGAGACTGGAGTTTTTTAAAAAAAACGAGCGTAGGGTAATGACAGTATGTTTATCATTACACACTTATAAGTCATTCCGTTAGGAATCTTTACCACGATGAAAGAAACAGCAGTCTATTGTTGTGGTAAAGATTTCTCTGCTTCACTGCGAAATGACTTCGTAGTGAAGACCGCAATCACCGCTGAAATATTCGTTCGAAACCGGAGATTGAAAAAACCAGTGTAGAAGAGTAAATACCAATCTGTCAATGGCAGGGCGCAGCCGA
>Ga0209634_1003388_pt1 | contig 10768 bp, 7 predicted proteins | sample LinPmetageLP40_FD_184043 | JGI IMG/M metagenome (GOLD analysis project Ga0209634, IMG submission 184043) | Marine viral communities from the Pacific Ocean - LP-40 (SPAdes) (version 2) | ecosystem: Environmental > Aquatic > Marine > Oceanic | place: Pacific Ocean | collected 2010-08-26 | reverse complement strand
AACTCCTTTGTCTATCCAGATATCGGCAACGTGCTCGTCCAAAATCTCATTAGACTGGGTGGAGTAGCACTTTGCGTGACAGCTATTTTCTTCAGAGATAAAAAAATCATCCACCCTATTTTCTTGGTGATAGGATATATAGCGCTGTTTCTGTTTTTGCGAGCATTACCTTCGTGAGTTTATGTGCTAAGTGGATATGTGTGTATTCATTGCACAACTAATGCTTCACCCCTCCACAATCAATTCAAACTTCTGATTTATTACCAGATCAGCTTTACGCCTGTGTTTTGTAATAATTTCATGTTCTATTTTTAGCACCTCTTCAACAAATGATGTCCACTTTTCCCTACTTCTTTTTTGACGATTTTCTCGTGTTTGAATATAATCTCGTGCTAAAAACAACTTCCAATCAAGATTATCAAGACCAAGTACATAAGTGCCTTCCACTATCAAGACATTAACTTTTTTTAAACTTACCTGAAGTTTCTCAATCATGTTAGTACTATAATGCACAACAGGAACTTCAATCATATCAGCCTCTGCCGTAAAGGCCATGACATGCGCATGTAATAAATCTATATTCACTTCCTGAACGCCTACATTTTTAAGGCTTTGCATCCTCCTTTCATGATTAGTCATTGGAGGAAGGTTAAAATATCCATCTTGATGAATTGTTAGCGTCTCAATACCATTTTTTTTCAGAGCAAGTTCTAAACCTTTAGCAGTTATTGACTTGCCACTTCCTGACTCGCCAGCAATACCAATAACTAATTTTTGATTCTTTTTAAGGTCAAAAATATTTTCAAAAACCTCTAACAGTTTTTGGCTAAGGTCTCGATATTCTGGTTTTAATATCAAATCTTCACCAATCACGATATATTAAATATTTTGTTTAACTTTTTATCAGCACCAGATTGTGATAAAAATATTATCCCTGTGGCTGAATAAGCCATGTTTTTAGTGCCTCCAGCTTCCATGGTCTTACCATTCAGGTATTCATCAAAATGAAAATTATCCAGCTGTGTAGTCAGCAAGGTTTTAAGTTTATTCAGCAAAACCATTTCTCCTTGCATTGTCAGGGATAGCCCGAGCCAGCCAAGCCATATTGGCCATATACCCCCGTTATGATAATGGTTGGGCTTATTCTTAAATGAATACAAATAGAAATTGCTCAATTCATCCCATGATTTATCCTCCTCAGTGATGGTTGGGTAAAATGCCGGAGGTAGCAGGCCTTTTTCTAAAAAAGTATCATTGATCCATTGTTGACTACGTAATAAAACAGGGCTACTCAATGGAAGAATAAAACCCAACAAAGCGTGCGCTGCCAAATCAAAAGTGGAATTATAGGCAGATGGAGTAAATGATGTGTACAAATACGGGCATTCATCCTTTCGCTGTTTTGCGAAGAGCCTCTTATGATAAATTTCACTCCCTGATTCGTGGCCTGAACCATAATTTACTAAAATCGATTGTTTAATGGCTTCGCTTTTTGTATTCCAAGATGGCTCGTTAAAGACATCGCTTGCCAAATTAAGTGCCCATACCCTAAGTACCTGATCATACAGTGTATATCCCTCTATCACATATTCATCAGCCCAATTTCCTCCTTGTGGCACATAAATAAGGTTTCTATTATTATATTCAAGAGCATCGAGGCACTGAGCTGTTTTTGTGATGGAATCATGCCATTCGTCTCTTACTAAATGTCCTTCCGTTAAACAAAGTGAAACCCCAATGATATACCAGGTAAGTGAATCTATTTTTGGGCTAAGCGTTCCATAACTTATTCTATCTTCTTCATTACCCAAAATAGTATAGTTGGAGGCTATTTGACCTTGTTCACCCTGGAATTTCTTCAGGTTTTGAAGGGTAGAAATAAAACTTTTTGTAATCTGTTTGTCAGAAATAAGTAAGCCTGCAATCCCAGCCATTACAGCATCACGCGTAAAGACAGCACCGTAGTTGGCTTCCTCCTCTTGTAGCGAAGCATGGATACCTTCTGCCCCGCTTAGACTTATCAGTAATTCCTTGGATTTATCTACCCATTCTAAAAATTCCATTCTTTAAAATATTAACAATAATGCAGTGATAATGATCAGCAATACAGCAGCTTGAACTCGATAATTTTTGTAAAATGGTAGTGAGGAGAGTAAGATGGTCTCCTCTTTATAGTAACTCACTGTCCAAAGCAATTTATCCCAATCTTTCTCCTCATCATCGGGAAACAAATGACTAACTATTATTAGTACAGCTGAACAAAGAATAAAAATTATACCTGCTAGGTATAGATAATGAGGAAGTAAATCATCTACGAGACCATTAAAGTTGATATATACCTTATAACCAATACTGGCAACACTCAATAGAACACCCAATACGATGGAAGCATTTGCCCCGTTTTTATTTACCTTCTTAGTAAACAATCCAAAAATAAATAACGCTACGACTGGTGGAGATATAAAAGAAAGCACCATTTGTAGATAGTCCCAAAAGGATTCGAATTTATTAATCTGTGGAGCCCAGAGTGCAGCTATGATCATAATGACCAGAATAGCTACTTTCGCTACTTTAATTGACTGATCTGCTGTAGCTTGTGGTTTTATTTTTTTGTAAAAGTCCATCGTGAACAAAGTGGCTGCAGCATTGAGGCCACTATCTACACTGGACATCAGTGCAGCCATAAAACCTGCTAAAGTAAGTCCCAATAGACCTGTAGGCAATAAGTCAAATACCAACATGGGATATGCATTTTTTGCTTCTTTTAGGTCTGGATACAGAATAAGCGCCATCACACCAGGCAATACCATAATAAATAACGCCATCAATTTTAGAAACCCTGCAAATAATGCCCCCCATTGTCCTTGTTGCGTGTTTTTTGAAGCGAGTGCTCGCTGTGCGATAAATTGATTGGTCACCCAAAAGTAGAAGCCCAGCAAAAACACCCCTGAAAACAATCCTGGCCATGGCAAATCAGGGTCACTGATAGGCCTGATAATATTCAATTTATCAGGTTCAACACTTGCTACTATTTGCTCCCAACCACCAATTTTATTGTAGGCAATTACTGTGATGACAATAGAACTTATAATGAGCAAAACTGCTTGAACAGTATCAGAATAAACCACCGAAGCCAAGCCCCCAAGCAGTGTATAGAATGCCGCTACGATAGAAATCGTCCAGATAATAGTTTCAATACTTAACTCGGGAAACATCATTTTGACCACCACTGCCCCGGCAAATAGCCCAGCCGCTATATCAATAAAAGTATTGAGAAGAATAGTGATAATCGAAAAATAAGATCTGGCAAATGCACCATATCTTTTACCCAAAAATTCAGGTACTGTATAGATGTTATTTTTCAAATAAAACGGAAGAAAGAACACTGCGAATAGCACCAATACTACCGAAGCCATCCACTCATAGCTAAAGACAGCGAAGCCAGTATTAAATCCGCTTTCGGCTAAACCAATCAGACTTATACTGCCCATATTGGAAGCAAATAATGAGAACCCAATGACTGGCCACATCAATGAGCGCCCAGCTAAAAAGTAGTTGCTTTCAGAATCCTTATTATCCTTGAAGAAAAAACCCAATGATATTACAAAAACGAAGTAAACCGCGATGATAATGTAATCTATCAATTCAAGGTTTGGAGCTGTCATTTTGGTTAATTTGGTGCAGTAGAAATCTTCAGAAACGAAAAATAATTCTTTTTGAGCTTGCCTGACCTCATAACGAGGCATTATAAAAAGTGTCTGCTAAACTATACAAGCAAGCAGACACTTTGTTATCAAACTAAAAAAAATTAAAAAGTATATCTTACAAAAGCGGCAAGCGATCGTCCTGTTATAGATCTGGCTCTTACGTAATTGACCGATCCCTCGGTAATACTCCCCTCTTCAGATTCAGTGACACCGATGGTGTCTAATAAATTATTGAAATTAACACCAAGTGAAAGTCCTTGGGCTACATCATAACCAACAAAACCATTTAAGACAGCATACCCTGGCATCACCAATTCATTATTATCTTGTGCATATGCTTTAGACTGACCAAGAATGGTCAACCCAATTTGCCCTTTCCCCATTTGATAACTAGGCATCAAGCTAAACATGACCGCTGGTTGTCTTCTAGGTGTATTACCGTCATTATCACCTGAGCTAATTTCCGCATCAGTATAGGTGACAGCCCCTCTTAAAGAAAGGTCATTGAATGTAAAAGAGCCTTCCAATTCAAGTCCCAAAGCTGTGTAGTCATTTTCTATCACTTGCTGTGTGGTAGCTTCAAATCCACCTTCCTCGGTAGTTTTTGCATAAAAACCTGTTACAAACAACCCCCCTTGCTTTAGTTTCCACTTATAGCCTAATTCCGTTTGAGCAAGAACATCTTTTGCTCCAAGTTGCGAGCCATCCAAAAAGTTATTCCCCGGCCCGATGATTCTGTCTGCTTTGCCTGATGCTCCCTGACTTTGTCTTGCGAAAATAGCCTTATCATCTGAAAGCTTGTAATTGGCTCCTACAGAATAAGAAACATAATCATAGTTATAATCAACCACACCAATATTGGCATTGTCTATTACTGATACACTTTGTTCAGGCACAGAAATAACACCATCATTGTTTACATCTATAGTAGATTGTATACCTCCATGTCCGATTCCAGAAACATCAATTCTATCATATCGTACACTTGCGTCTATGTTCAAATTGTCATCCAGATCTATTGCCACACCAGCGTATGGTGCCGAGGTAGCATAGCTTAGGTCAAAGCCTTGTTGACAGCAATTTCCCCAAAGAGGAACACCATAAGCATAAAGCCCATTGTCACTTACTAAAGCCCCTCCAGAAGTAGTGATGTCTAATAAACTTGCATTTTCTCCATCAACCTCCATCATGTAAGAATTCCATAACCATGACATATTAATATTTTGATAGGAGTTGAAATAGCCCAACTTAAACGATAAACTACCTCCTCCGATGTCCAAAGATTTTTTGATAGTAAAGTTATTCATCATATTATCGAAGTTGTTAAGCTCTGTGTCGAACATGTGTACTATCATGGCCAGGTTTCCATCGTATGCATCTCCTGTTTGTGCATCAGCCAGTGTTGCACCTGTCAAATCTTGCCCAATAGCACCTCCAATAGCAGTCAACATATCAGGGGTAGTGCCAACCGATGCTGGGAATGGCGATACAAACCTGCCTTTTATTGATGACATTCTAGCTCTATTTTCTATACTCCATCCATCCTCCAAGTCAAAAGCAAATTCAAGACCTACAGAGTTTACAATAGGATACATGCCATCTCTGACATCTGAATTTCTTCGCTCTCCATCTGCTCCTATACCGAAATTCTGCTGTAGAAATGGGCTATGAGTAGTCCCTTTGGTAAAATCAAAACCATCAATTGATTCCCATGTCGGGTCTGAATTTGTACCCGTAACCTGAACAGGCATGGGCATGTAGGCTGCTGTTCTGTCTTCAAGGCGTTTATAATACAATCTTACATAGCCAGTTTTAAATGATTTTGTGATATTAGCCTTTATCTGTCCGCCTCGATTGGCAGTATATCCAGCAGATCTGGGTCCTTCTCCGTTACGGAAAAATCCACCAACGTGGAAGTTTAGATTATCATTGATTGGTGCTCCATACTCAAAATCCGTACGCAATGAATTATAGTCGAGACCGAAAGTTGTGGCTACGCTTCCACCTGCCACATTTCCGTTTTTACTAATAAAGTTGATAATGCCTGCTGGTGAATTACTTGATAAAGTAGAGGCAGAACCTCCACGGATAGCTTCAATTCTACCTACTGTATTGTCTGCCCTCAAAAATATATCTGATGTTGCAAAAGCAATATCACCATACATCAAAACAGGTAACCCATCCTCTTGCAATTGCAAATATTTAGCTCCACCTGAAGAGATGGGTACTCCTCGCACCGTAATATTGGTATTCCCTTCACCACCAGAAGACTCTGAACGAATACCAGGAATAATTCTAAATATTTCTGCTGTGGTTCGAGGTGCTGCAAGAGCAATTGTCTCTGGTCGTAAAGAAGTGATAGAAACACTCGACTCTAATTTAGACTGAGGGTTTAATACCCCAGTGACTACTACTGCATCCAGTTCAAGTTCATCAACATCCAATACAAAGTCTAATGGAGTATCTGAATTTTCAACTGTTTGGGTAAGAGCGCTGTACCCTTGATAAGAAACAACCAACGTAGCAGGCAATGAACCAACTGAAAATTGGAACTCACCGTCAATATTGGTAACTGCACCATTATTTGTACCTTGCTCAAGTACCGTAGCTCCAATCAGAACCTCATTGTCTGACCCTGTTACCTTACCCTTAAGCACAACACCTTGTGCATAAGTAGTAATAGTAAACAAAATAAGCATCATTGAAAATAATAATCTTTTCATAGTATTAATTGTTTATGATTTTGTGGATACTTTACTTTTAACATATTCTTAATGCTAAAGATATTATGTGACATACCAAATTAGTTATCCACAGGGAACGATTGCGATATCGTTTCCTGTGGATAAAAATTTAGATTTAGATGAATAACTCATGAAAAATGCAACGCGGGAGAGCTACTATTAAAGATATTGCTAAGGCATTAAACATCTCTATTTCGACAGTATCAAGAGCGATGGGTGATCATCCGGATGTTAGCGAACTGACACGTAATAGAGTTCGTGAATTGGCGGAGACCATCCATTACAGTCCCAATTTACAAGCAAAGTATTTACGTACCCATTCATCGGGTATTGTTGCCTTAATCCTTCCTGAAATAAATATGTTCTTCTCCCCTGGCTTAATGAACGGCATCAATCAGTACATCGAAGAAAAAGGTTATTCAGTTATGATGTTGCTGTCTGATAATTCGTATGAGAAGGAAAAAAAACTAGTCGATTACTGTTCTAAATTGGCTGTTGATGGTGTGATGGTTTCGTTATCTAAAGAGACATCAGAACTAAGTCATTTGGAAGAGCTTTCACAATCAGGTATGCCAATCATTCTGCTAGACCGAATATTGAATAGTACTGTTTTCCCTTCTATATCTATCAATGGGACTGAAGCAGCGTACACGGCTTCCAATCATTTATTGAACAACGGTCACAAGAAAATTGCTGGCATTTTCGGTTATTCTAATCTACTAATTACCAAACTAAGGATTTTAGGTTTTCAAAAGGCTTTTGAAGATAGGCACCTAAAACCAAATCCTGAGCATATTCTAAAAGTTGAGGATATGGAAAAGTTTGATGCCTACATGGACAAATCAGGGATAGTGGAAAATGTCACTGCCATATTTACAATGTCAGATGAGCTTTTGGCAAAAACTTATCATTATTTATTGAGAAACAACATTAAGATGCCTGAACAGGTTTCGCTAATATCAATAAGTGATGGAGAATTACCATATCACCTTTACCCCAAAATCACCCATATCCTACACTCAGGCTATCACATAGGACAAGCTGCCGCTACGTATCTGATCCAACTAATTAAGGAACAAGAGATTCTGATTAGGGATTATGAGGCAAAGACCAAATTGATAGAATTAGACTCAGTAAGTCAATTGGTACTCAAGAAGTAAATGCTACTGTGTAAAGTAGGGAGTATCAGATTATTTATTTAAACTCGTTATAATAGACCCACTCTCACCAGCACCATCATAAATTGATTTAGTATTAGTGAGCCAGCAATTTCTGCTGCTAGAAGAATAATACAAGTCGTCTCCCCTTATCCGCATGTGAAGATCAGCTGTTGATCCGTGATGTCCAGTTCTTTGAATATGGCTTGCAATTGGGTCTTAGGCAACATCTTACTATCTTGAAGCACTTTTTCAAAAGGCAGGCTAATCGAATTTAGGATATGTCCACTTCGTAATCCTTCCCTAGGTTCGGGATCAGTTCCTTTGAAACGACCTTCACTTCTGGCATCGATTACTACTCTTTGTTCATCATCAATAGCTTGCTTTACATTTTCGAATGAAGAAATACAATCGGATTGAAAGTCAGCAATAAAATTACCAGCATCATAGCTATTAGATGATAGAGATTCAGTAGGTCATCCTAGTCAATACCACTCGGGCAAGCATTAAGCTAAGGAAAAAATTTGCTGTTGATTGCTATTGAGGGAAAGATTTCTGCGCAAAAGCTACGAAATGACTTTCGTACTGTATAATACACTCCAACAAGTCATCTCGCAGGGGTCTTCGCCATTAAGCAAAAGAAGATGTTGGTTTGAAAATTTTAACTTAATAGCACTGGGGCAAGCCGCCATCAACTACTGCAACATTCTTATGTCCCATCGCACGAAACATCCACCAAATTCTTGGACTAGAATAGATTCCTAGATTGTCATAAACAACAATCTTACTATTTTGATTGATCCCTAGTTCTCTAGCTGACTGTTGAAATGATTCAGGAGTAGGCATCATAGCTGGCAAATCGCTTTCTTGATCGCTAAATATATTTTTCAAATTACAAAAATCTAGCATTGGGGATTCTAACATCTGTTAACGCTGAATTATTCTCAAAATTGATACTAGTGTCAAGGATTACCAAATTGGGGAGATTGGTATTGGCAGCCAACCAAGCAACCGAAATCATATCAGAGATTGTAGTTATCATAGTCTCAAATTAATCTCTTATTCCTAAAAGCAATGCCAGAACCCGACTTGAGATATTTCTCAAATTCGTATGCTTTGTATTTATCCTTGAATGCGGTGTAGGTGATTAATTCTATGGGCAGCCTGCTCTTGGTATAGTGAACCTGTCCTTTTCGATGTCTGATTAGTCGTTCATCCAAATTGCCTGTGCATCCGGTGTAATAAGTATTGTCAGTGCATTTCAATAAATAGACGTGCCACATAATTGAATATGCTGAATTATTACGAATAAGACAAGATTAACAAGGATTTCAGAATTAGTTGGAACTGTAACACATTGGATATCTGTGGACGGTGTCCACTGAAACCCGGAGAAGCTAGCGAAGAGGGCGAAGCCCATCTTCGCTAAAGCTTCGAAGGGTGAAAGTGGAGCCGGAGAGATTCGAACTCTCGTCCAGAGAAGGCAATTAACGGATCTTCTACATGCTTAGTCTATCGTTGGTTTTCGAATAGCAGCCGGAGAAAGACACCCAACTACTACCTTATTTGCTTTAGTTTCGCCAAAGTGCCACAAATTCACTTTAACTAGATTTGCTTTTCGACACCCCTTGACCCAGACTTGCAAATCAAAAGTCCAGAGAGATGATGACCTCCTGCCATAGGCGGGATGAACCAATCCTTACTTAATTTCGGGATTAGGCAGCCATAGCGTAAGAATAATCTTCGCCAGTTACAATATAGAGCTAGTTTTTAAGGCGCGCACCCTATGCACCTGCATGCTTACATTCGCCACTACACGTCCTGTCAATTCCGGTCGGCCCCATTTATCAATGAACATTTCCTCGAAAGGAGGACAAATATAGGAGTAAAATAGTTCTATTTGTTATGATTCTTAAATTCAATATTTTTGAACACCAACGAATTTACGCCATGCTTAGAAGTTCATTAATCATATTACTGACGTTGTTTATTTCCAATATTGTTCCTGCCCAAATTCTCACAGTGGATCGGCCCAGCATCACAGTCGACTCTTCGGAGTTTTTCTTAGGCAGTATAGATTTCTCCTACAATATCAATAATCAGAAAAACACAATTTTCAAAGGTCTACTTTCCAAAGCGGACTTGATGTATGTCTCCAATCAGCATGAATACATCCTGATCAACCAGTTCAGATACTATTCCTCTACAGGGAGTCCATTTATCAGTACAGGTTATTCACACTTCAGGATCAACTTTCTAAGGCAAAATAAGCTCTCTTATGAAAGTTTTGTCCAACTACAATATGACAAAGGAAGAAACATGCCCTTTCGATTTTTAGTCGGTTCGGGCATTCGTTACGAAATCCTCGCTCGTCCAAAAAACCGCATGCATTATGGGATCGGTCTCATGTACGAAAGAGAAAGATGGAAGTCACTGGACGAATCGGAAACACTTATTACTCCAGAATTCATCAAAGTATCCAGTTATATCAGTACCAATACCAACCTCAATGAATATATCCGGCTTGTATTTGTTGGCTACTACCAAAGTGGGTATGATGAAAATATCGAACGATTGCGCAATCGAATAAATGTCAGTTCGAGTTTGGTAGTGAAAATAAACTCATTCCTTTCACTCACCACCAATGTAAATTATCAATATGAAGATCAGCCGATCATTCCTATAAATAACACCATATATTCGGTCACGAATGGATTGCGACTGGATTTTTAGGAAAACTGACTTCGATTGAAATTGCGGAGTGTAATGCCAAAGGCCTGTCTTTATCGAAACCAGAATATAAAAAAACCAGCGTAGAAGGATGACAATATACCTATCAATAGTATAACAATACACACTTATAAGTCATCCCGGTAGGGATCCTTACCACTAAAAAATTTAGACTAATGTTGTGGTCAAGATTTCTCCTCCCGATGGCTATCGGGAGCACTGAGATGACTTCATAGTGAAGGTTACAGTCACTATTGAACCCAATAACTTCGCAGTGACAGTGACAGTTGGTTTTGCTGTATAATAAAAATAACTAAGCTGCTAAAGGAAGTGGCTGATAATCTTTCTCTCTGCCCATCTTTTTCAAGAATTTGAAATGAGAGGCTACAGCACCAAAGAACGAAGACTCTAAATACGGAATCCCATATTC
>Ga0209634_1003386_pt1 | contig 10772 bp, 15 predicted proteins | sample LinPmetageLP40_FD_184043 | JGI IMG/M metagenome (GOLD analysis project Ga0209634, IMG submission 184043) | Marine viral communities from the Pacific Ocean - LP-40 (SPAdes) (version 2) | ecosystem: Environmental > Aquatic > Marine > Oceanic | place: Pacific Ocean | collected 2010-08-26 | reverse complement strand
ATTTTGAATATCATTTTGTTACTCATAATTTATTAATAGATTTTACATGGAGTATGACATGTATGACACTTTTAGCTACTCAACAATTCTATCTAAACTTTAGAACACAATTTAAATTAAGACAACAAATTAAGAAACAGTTTGAACATTACCTTGACCCGAGACAAGTTAAAAAATTACAAGATAATCCAGAGCTTTTAAAGTTAGGAGGAGAACGAAGACGTTGTACTTTTTTATTTACAGATGTGCGTGGCTTTACAAGTTTGTCAGAGAGATTAGAGCCTGAAGAAGTTACCGATATAATGAACAAGACTTTAACTATACAAGCTAATGCAGTTCAAAAGCATGGAGGTATGGTAGATAAATATATTGGCGATGCAATGATGGCTATTTTTAATGCACCTATTGACCTAAAAGACCACGAGAATAAAGCAGTCCTAACAGCGTTACAAATACACCGAGAAATGGCAGAAGCAGATTTAGGTATTGAAATAGGTATTGGTATAAATACTGGAGAAGCAGTAATAGGTAATATGGGAAGTGACTCAAGGTTTGATTACTCTGCAATAGGTGATGCTGTAAACTTAGCAGCTAGATTAGAAAGTTCTACTAAAGAAGTAGGAGAAGATATAGTCATAGGGTATAGCACAGCTCTTAACTCTACTATACCTATGAAATATTTAGACCCTATAAAAGTTAAGGGTAAGAAAGACGATATAATTATTTACACTATTGCAAAGCATTAAGTTCTCTTTGAAAGTAAGCGTGTAAGTCTCCCATTTTTTCTTTGCCGTTTCTTATAATAGTTTTCATCAAAGCTCTATCATCTAGAGGAAACACTTCATCGACCATGTTCTCAGGAAGCATACTAAATTCTGTTACTATTTTATTATCTCTTGTTAAAAGTATTTTAAAACTAACTAAGTTAGCTTCTGTTTTATTAATCATTTGATTCCTCTAGGTTTGTAAATGTTACATTATTTTGACTACCTCTTAAACCTGCTTTCATATAAGTAGTAGCTCGTCCTTCAAAGAAGTTCTGATGCTCGACACCCATGACCTCATCAATCCAACCAAGTGGATTTTCTTTTTGGTCGTAGTTAGTTTTAAGTCCTAACTGTAGTAATCTTCTATCAGCTATGTATCTATTATAAGCATACATATCTTTTTTAGTTAGTCCTTCAAGGTCTCCCATTTCAAACACCAAGTCTAAAAACTTATCTTCAAGCTCTACCATTTCTCTGCATATCTGATATAGCTCTGCTTTGAAATCGTCTGTCCATATTTCTATGTTCTCTTGTATAAACTCTCTAAACAATTTAGTCATAGCTTCAACATGCATAGACTCATCACGTATAGAGTAAGTAACTATCTGTCCCATACCTTTCATCTTACCAAACCTAGGGAAGTTAAGTAGTATAGCAAAGCTAGAGAACAACTGTAGTCCTTCTGTAAAAGCTGAGTACACTGCTAGTGTTTTAGCTATAGTTCTTTTGTCAGACTTAAGAGGTTTAAATGTACCTACGTAGTCATGTTTGTCAGCCATTTCTTCGTACTCTGAGAAAGCCTTATACTCTATCTCAGGCATACCAACTGTATCAAGTAATAAACTGTAAGCATCTTGGTGTATAGATTCCATGTTAGCAAAAGATGACATCATCATTCTTGCTTCAGGTTTCTTAAAGATAGGCATATACTTATCTATGTAACCAGAAGCTACATCAACATCTGATTGAGTAAACAATCTAAATATCTGAGTAAGTAAATGTTTTTCTGCAGGGTTTATATCCTGCCAATCTTTAACATCAGTGTGCAGTGGTACAGATTCAGGCATCCAGTGCATTTGATTTTGTAATTTATAGTACTCATACATCCATGGGTACTCAAACGGTTTGTAGTAATCTCTAGTTTTGAGTAAACTCATATACATCTCCTTTTAATATTGATAATAGTTCTGTTGCTTCAGCATATTTTCTAAGTAACTTATCAGCAGTTTCCACTACATCGGGGTGGTCAGCTACTGCTACCATATCCCTGAAGTATAAGTTTAAGTTTGTCTTAGCTTCTTGTTGTTGTGCTGAGTACTTCAACTTCAAAGCTTTATATAGTTCTTCTTTCATATATTATCCTTGTTTTTTTTTGGTAAATATACCATTACAAATGAGTTACATTTAGGACAACTTAAGTTAGTCTCCATAATATAATCTTCGTTTTTTTCTTCTATGTCATGGTCGCCACCCCATATCAATTTATTGTTACAATTATAACAGTTCATGTTATCCCTCACAGGCAATACATTCCACATCGTCTAAACGAATCCTTGGAATTTTTGTGTTTACATTTTCTACATTACGTGCTGCATTAGTTCTAAAGTAATACAACGATTTAAGTTTATTCATACCATACCAATGAACATCATTCACATACTGCATATATTCATCATGCACTTCCTGTGGTTCTGTTGACTTAGGTATAGTAAAGAATAAGTTTACAGACTGTGCTTGGCAAATAAACTCTTGTCTTTTGTAAGCATGTTCTACAATCCATATTTGATTTATCTCATTAGCTGTTTTAAATATTTCTTTCTCATCATCAGTAAGAACATCTAACTGTTGAACAGAACCTTCATTAGCTGTTATATCTTTCCAAATCTGTTCTAGTTCTTTTCCTTTTAGCCCTTTAGTTTTAAAAACTTTTTCAAGGTATTTATTCTTAACTTGGTAAGAGCCGGATAAGGTCTTGTGAGTATAGCAGTTAGCCCTATAAGGCTCAATACTAGGGGAAGTACCACTGCATATAATCCCACTACTAGCGTTAGGAGCAACAGCCAATAGATTAGCGTTGCGTTTACCTGTACCATGAATATCAGGAGCCTCACCCCTTTCGATAGCAAGTTCTTTAGTAGCTTGAGTGGCTCTAGATTTGATAAAGGTGAATGCTTTATGATTAAAACCAGTTGCATATATTCCCTCGAAAGGTATGTTCCTAGATTGGAGATATGCATGGAAACCCATAGCACCCAGTCCCAAACTTCTCTCTCTATATGCCGAATACGCAGACTTAGTAAATCCTTCTTTACCCTCTCTAACATAGTTTTGAAATCTTTTAAAGTTTGCACTGTACTCTCCTAATTGTGTTGTATCTATTGCGTTGTCAATGTAGTGTTGTAGTACATTATCCAACATGGTTATTAAATCTTGTATAAAGTTATCGTCCTTTGACCAAGTATCAAAGTGTTCTAAGTTTACTGAAGATAAACAACATACTGCTGTTCGTTCTTCGTTAGTAGGTAGCGTAATCTCTGAACATAAATTACTCTGTCTAATTTTTAATCCTAAGTCTTTTTGTTTCTGAGGAAGTGCGTCATTACAGTTGTCAATATTAATCATGTAAGGTTCGCCTGTCTCTGCTCTAGCATGAATAATCTGCCACCATATATCTCTAGCGTTAACTATCTTAACAGCTTCGTTAGTCTTAGGGTCAATCAATCTCCAGTCTTCATCTTTTTCTACAGCTTGTAAAAATGAATTGGTTATGTTAATACCATTATGAATATTTAAATTCTTTCTATTAATATCTCCACCAGATTCTTTTCTCATGTTTATAAACTCTTCAATCTCTGGGTGACTTATGTCCATGTAAGCAGCATAAGAACCACGTCTTGTTGTGCCTTGATTAAAGGCTAACATCTGAGAATCAACTACGTGCATGAAAGGAATGCTTCCAGTAGAACGACTGCCATGAGTAGTTGAAATACCATTGCTCCTAATATCGCCCCAATATCCACCGATGCCTCCACCTGAACTAGCCAACCAAATGTTCTCGTCATAATGAGCAGATAACCCACCCCTGCTGTCAGGAACATAATTGAGAAAACAACTGATAGGAAGCCCACGAGTGGTTCCCCCGTTACTAAGTATAGGAGTGCTGAACATGAACCAACGAGAGGAACTGTAGTTATAAAGTCTCTGAGCAAGTTCAAAATTTGTCTCACCTTTGTAGGTTGCTCCGAAGACGGAGGCTCTTGCGAATGCTTCTTGTGCATGTGTTTCGTTCTCCCAAAGATATCTATCTTTTAATGTATCAAGACTAAACTTATCAAAAGTTTTTTCTTTATTGTAATCTATTTCAATTCCTAAGTAAGGCTTAGTTCCTATTTTATCATCAACCATTTTTATTTCCTTTAAAAATTACAAGCATACTATCGTGCATTGCTCCTCGTTTGTTATATTTTTTTACACTACCATTTTTATCTACACCTACAAATTTAAGTCTTCCTTCTACAAATCTAATATCACTTGCATTAGGTTTTATATATTGATGAAACAAAACTGTACTTGTACTTACAGGTAAAAGTAAAACACTTAGTTTGTTTTTAAAAGATTGTTCTATAGCTTTCTTTACAAAAGCAGTCTTTAATTTTTTTCCATAAGGAGGATTAACAAAATTACTTTTACCCCATTCAACCTCTAGTCCATTAAACTTAGAGTTTAAGGGGCAGGGGTCAAAATCAAAATTAAATTCTTTATTTAATTCATCGTAAAAATTATCTGGTGTTTTCCAATCATTATAATTATTTCTATTTAAATAAGGAGTACCCCTTGTCATTACTTTATTTCTCCACCTTAATCTTTTATGTCCTGTAAGTGTATAGCCATTATAGCATAGTGTATAATCTTTAGCAAGTCTTTTTCATTGTATCCATCTTTTTTACCATACCTCATGGCATACTTTATAATGTTCCCCATACAGAAACCTTCTCCATGTCCGTTATCAAATATAATATCGGTTGCTTGGTAATCACCATAGGCATAGTGTTGGTCATAGGTTTTGTCAACATATCTTTTTATTTGTTTTATTGTTTCACCTTCATTGAATTTATAATTCATCTTCTCTCCAGTTATCAGGTAAAGTATCTTCACTATACCATGTAAAATTATTTGTCTCTGCCCATTCAGCATGTGTTCTTTTAGTTCCGTCTTTTCTTTTCTTAGCTTGTGGCATAGGAGCAAGTGGTTTCTGAAATAAAAACATTAGTTCATAATCTTTAGGTAAAGCAGTTCTAATATGGATGTACTTACTATACTCTGCATAGTCCCAGAACCTACCTTTAGCCTCTAGCAATATTGTAACACCGTCAATTACTTTTACAAAGTCAGGCTCATACTTATGATTAACAACATAAGATATGTTATCCCAGTGATGTTTCCAATCTTGTAATATTGTTTTGTGTAACTCGGCTTCCCATAAACTATCGTAACCTTTAGGTACGTTTACTTTTTTGGGTCTAGGTTTTCTAGGAACTCGTCTAGTCATTAAGAGTTGCCAGTGTTATGTTAGGATTTCTTTTAACTTTTTTAGTAAACCATTTCAAACTATAAGCACTTAACATAAATTTATTGTTTGCAAAGATATGTGTTTGCTCTGGAATAAACTCATGTAAGTTTTTCTTATTAATTTTAGTAGCGTCTTCACCTTCAGGAACCATACTCCTAATCCATTCTATTAATAAAGATTCTGCTTTGCGTCTTATAACTTTAGACTTTTTTTGATTCATAATTTTTTACCAGTTTCCAATAATTTAAAATACTATTAAACATTTCTATATGTTTAGCTTGAGAATCTTTATCCCAAATGTGACAAGCTATAAGCTCTGTGTCTTCTCTGTCTACAAATATAGATACTCTTTCTACATCATCAAAGCCACAGCCTTGAGCATAAGCAGACAACTGCATACCGTGTTCATCATACACTAACTTGGCTGGGTCTTTACCCTCTAAGTTATCTTTAGTTTTAAAGTCAACAAAGATACCAGACTTAGAATATAAATCTATCTTACCACCATAACCTAAGTCAGCACAGAAGGAAGCTTCAGCTATCCATTCTTCATCAGGAAACTTTTCATCTAAATAATTTTTGATAACACAATATGTTTCTGTCTTCTCTTCACCAAGAAAACCACGTTCAATCATGGCATGAATCTTTGTACCTTTCTTAGCAGCTTCTTGTCCTAGCTTCTTAGAGTCTTGCTTACATCTATAAGCAAACTCTTCTATTGATTCTAAGTCATTCTTCTCTAAGGTAAGTGCAGAGTTAAGTGCTTGATTAATTTTCCAATTCTCTAACTGAGGCTTGGCTATCATGCTAAGTACAGTAGTAACAGAGGGTACTAATTTTTCTTTCTTTGCGTCTCTAAGGGTAGTGTTTCTTTCCTTACCATTAGCACCTATGACAGTGTACATTGGTTCACCTTCTTGAGTGTACCAGTGACCAGATTCGGCTGCAGTTTTCTTAGCCGACAATTTATTATATACTTCTTGATTAGAAGTGTCAAGTGTTTTTGTTTTATTTGTCATATTATTTTCTATGATTTACGAAATTAAGTTTTCTTGTTTTAGAATTAAACATTAATAACTTTACTCCCGCCTCTATTTGTTTAGGAGTTCTGCCCGAACACCTAGTTAAATTATTACCTGTAGGTTTGTGAAGTTGAGGTTGTGCTGTCTTTACATCTATTAGAACTATGTCTCCTTTAGAATCTCTAGCTACTAAATCTGCTAGACCTGTACAACCACAGTTTTTAAATACTTCATAACCTTTATCCCATAACCAAGTTACTGCATAGAACTCAGCCATATCTCCTTTTCTACTATCACAATGATTAGTGTGTTTCACTCCAATTTACTCCTGTCTTGTATTCACCGTCCAATGGACAACGAAGATTAAAGTATTCTCCTGCCTTTACTATACTGTCTACGGCTAATCCTCCTACGAAATCAGCTTGACTTTCTTTTACTTCTATCTGCCACTCATCGTGGATGTTGGCTACGAACTTATATTCTACACCGTTTAACTTTAGTATATCATCAAGAAGAACTAAAGCTTTCTTCATAACTATAGCACCAGCTCCCTGTAATAAAGTGTTGAGTGCTGAGTGTTGATTACGTACATATAACTTTCTACCGTCTAATCCTTTGAGATATTTTTTTGTTGAAGCTCTTTGTACTCTGTCTCTAAGAGACTTAAATGTAGGCTTATTATCAAAGAAATATTGTCTAGCTCTCTTACCATCTGCTGTACTTCCTCCGACCACTTTGCCAAGCTTCTCATCTCCTGCTCCGTACATGAGTGCATAGATGAATGTCTTTGCCTTATCTCTTGATTCAAGTTTTGCAAGTTGTTGATTAGAGGTGTGTATGTCTCCGTTAATGATTTCATTTGTATACTCCTTGTCAGCCATATAATGAGCCAACATTCTTATTTCTAATCCACTAGCATCTACACCTAGTAGTACGTTACCTTCTTCCACAATCCAACATGCTCTACATTCCTTACCATAAGGGCTGTGAGAGCTAGGTACTTGTGCCATGTTAGGGCTTCTGTGTGTCATACGTCCGGTAATAGCACCATTAGGTATAACAAATCCATGAACCCTACCGTCTTCTTCAGTCGACTCTATCCAAGAATCAATCTGTGCAATACGTTTCTGTAGTAAAAGAAACTGTGCTATAAGATTAGCTTCGTGTATATGTGTGATAGCTGATAAAGTTTTCTCGTCAACTATAGGCTGACCAGTAGGCGTGAACCTATCTGGCTTCCAGCCAAAGTCCATAAGGTATTCACCAATCTGTTTACGACTTCCTAGATTAAACTCAACAAGTTCTTTCCTCATAAAAGGATTCATGTCCTGAGTAGAGATACATCTGTTGTACTCGTCATCAGTGAGACCACGTTTAGATAACTCTCCGTCTTTTCTAATGAATGGAGTAACTAACTTATCGTCTACCCACTTAGGCTTGAATGTACTATGAACCTCGTCTTCTATAGATTGTTTCTTTTCTCTTAACTCAGCAAGTAATAATAATCCATGCTCAGTATTAAACTTAAATCCATTGACCTCTTGTTGTTTAATAATGTCTGCTATCCTTTGTTCTATAGCTATACATTCTTTATCAAAACCTTTACTTTCTTTTCGTAACTCTTCTAAGACTACTGCATTTAATTCTACATCTCTGATACAATAGTTTAACATATCTTCAGAATAGTTTAAGTAATCGCTAAACTCTATCTTATGATATCCTAATTTATATCCCCACTTCTCTAAGCTATGACCACCTTCCCTGTTGGGATTGAATAGTCTAGATAGAACAAGTGTATCTATTACTGGGATTTTAGAAAGGTCTACATTACTAAACTTATGTACCATAGGTATATCGAATCCAATAATGTTATGTCCTATAAGAGTATCTGCTGTAGTTAAGAACTCATACCCAGCCTGTAAATTATCAGGCGTGAATGTATGAATAGCTTTTGTATCTACATCTTGAGCAACGATACAATGTATCTTGGTTGCATCAAGGTCATCTGTTTCTATATCAAATACTAACTGCATTAGAATGCCTCCGATAAACTATCATCAAAAGATATATCTTCATCTGTTAGTTCTGTTAATCTGCCTGTCTCACCGTCATATACTACCCTAGCAGCTAGTCCAACGTCACCAGTGTATCTTGATTTAAGTACACGTAGTCTTGTAGTCCTTGCTTCTTCTGGGTCATCTGATTGTTGATTACGTTCAAGAGCAATAACACAATCACTAAGCTGTCCAATACTATTAGAACCTCTTAGATGTGAGAGTGAAACTTCTATACCGTTCTCGTGTCCCTTGTTACCATCAACTCTACGTAAGTGAGAAACTAAAATGATACCAGCACCTGTCTCTTCTACCAAACTTCTAAGTCTAGTCATGATAGAATCAATAGCTCGTCTCTCGTCTCCGTCATGTACAGCACTGACTAGCATATGTAAATGGTCAACGACCACCCACCTGCAATCACATCCTATAATCATGAAGCGAAGCTTAGTAAAGATATCATCAATGTCGTTAGTACCAAAGTGGGAATGAACCCATACTCTGTTACGGTTATCACCGTCATATAGAATGTCAAACATCTTATCTAGTTCTTCTTTAGAAAACTTCTCACGTTCTTCGTCAACATACAATCTAGCGTTAGCTTCTATAGATAAGATACCATCAATGGTTCTTCTCCAGTCTTCTTCTAATGCAATGATACCTACGTTGTCGCTGGTACTCTTGATAAGATGATGCTCTAGTTCTCTAGTCACACTAGACTTACCAAGTCCTGTACCACCTGTAAGGGTGACAAGCTCACCTTGTCTTAGACCATATAACTTTTTGTTGAGTCCGGCATACGGGTAAGGTACACTTTCTTTTCTCTCACGATTATGAAACTTCTCACGTTGCTCCGAAACATTTATAACACCAGAAGGAGTATAAACTTTAGAAGCCCACCAACATTCCACAAATTCTTTGTGTCTGTTAGAACGTAACATATCGTTAGGGTCTTTGAACCCGTGAGGTAGTGTAAGTATCTTAGCCTTTCCGGGTTTGAATAGTCTAGCAACTTTTATAGCTGCTTCCTTTCCTGCCTTATCGTTATCGAATGCTACAATTACATTCTCAAATTCATCAAAGAACTCTAAGCTTTCTTTAATATCTTTGACTGCACCTTGAGCACCACGCTTGATAGAAACTACTGCCCACTTAGAACCTAGTAGTTCATAAGCAGCCATAGTATCACACTCACCTTCAGTTATAGTGACATACTTGCCACCCTTAAATAGTTGTTGACCAAACAATCCTGTATCGTTGTAAGTACCAGAGACATAGAAGTCTTTGTTAGTTACGTTACGTACCTTGGTAGCTGATAGCTCATGACCATTGTAGTATGGGTACAAATGCTTAGATACATTTCCTTTTAGGTCATGTACGCATTTAACTCCGTACTTAGTAGCCGTAGCTTGAGATATCTTTCTGTCTGTAAGAGCAGAAAACTTTCCTTCATCTACCATATCAGGTTGTTTAACCGATGTTGTTGTTGCTGTTTGCATATCCTTTCCTCCACATGCGTTAGTGTAGCTGGGCATAAATCCACCACAACTGAAACACTTTGCTGAATCATCTTCGTTGATTCCTACAGCATCACTGCTGTTGCAAAGTGGACAGGGTTGATGTAACTTATCCCAAGTCTTTTCCATGTTAGCCCTCATAAGCTATTAAGATTCGTCTTCGGAATCTTCTTCGACAGTTTCAGTCTCAGGCTCTTCTTGTTCTACTATAGCTTCAGGGCTTTCCTTTAGCACAGCTTCAAGATTATTCTGATGTCCTTGTGAAGCATAGTTCAATGCCTCTACCATTACATTTAAAGTACCTATCTTACTGATAGATAAGTTAGCACTGGCTTTTCTTTGAGCATCTTCAATCTTTGAAACATCATAGACTGATTCGCCTTCATCATTTTTAATAGTAATAACCATACTAAAATTCCTCGTTGTCGTCTGAATTACCTTCAGAGTATTCAATTAAATCAGTAATCTTTACAGCTATTAACTCTGCAAATGTACCGTACTTTCCTGTATAGGGTTTAATCTTTACAGTTCCTACTGAACCATTTCCAACATTAACATCTAAGTTGTTGCCGTCTCCGTCAACTAATTTAGGTGCTGGGTTGGTAGTCCCGTCATGTTTGATGACCTTTCTGCTGAATGAGAATGCTGGTTCATCATACTTAGGTAAACCATCTCTGGTTCTTACCTGTGATAATCCCATACCCTCTAATCTAGACGCAGTATCTTCATCAGTCAACACCACTACACCATACTTATGTGGTTCAAACTTAGTGTTTGGGGAGCTGACATTAGCCCACATAAATTTTCCTTCTACATACTCATACATATAATTCCTCCTTTAG
>Ga0209634_1003385_pt1 | contig 10772 bp, 9 predicted proteins | sample LinPmetageLP40_FD_184043 | JGI IMG/M metagenome (GOLD analysis project Ga0209634, IMG submission 184043) | Marine viral communities from the Pacific Ocean - LP-40 (SPAdes) (version 2) | ecosystem: Environmental > Aquatic > Marine > Oceanic | place: Pacific Ocean | collected 2010-08-26 | reverse complement strand
GCTATTAATTCAGTCTCAGAAATTTTAGGAATAATATTTTTAACTTTATTAAATATATATCTATACATTGTTTGTGTATATTATATTAAAAATTATTTTAAATAGAAAAAAAATTTATCTTTTATTTTTGCTTTTTGATTTTCTATTTTTTTTGCTTTTTTTACTTATTTTTGCTTTTATACTTTTTTTAGGTCCACATATATTAATCATTTTATTACATCTAATATAATCACATACATCTTGACTTAATACATTTTTTAAATCTTTACAAACTTTAACCATATCAATACATTTTTGTTTGTGTTCTTTTAAAATAAGCATAGATACACTATCAGCATTACAACAATTCGTTTTAGTATAATCACATAATTTTCCCATAATAATACATTTTTTAGCATATCTCTCTAAATGATGACATGCATTAGGATGTTTAGTCATACATTCTAATATTCTATTTAAATTATGTTCACACATTAACTGTAAATCTTCGCAAGATTTTCTTAAATTATGTAATTTATCACTATTCATATATTATATTTATAGAAAATATAAAATTGAATCTATATTTAATTTTATATTTATTAATTAAATGAATAATTTACAATTGACCGACAAAGATTGGGCTGAAATTGAACTTGGACCATTTATATATAACGATGATGAAGAATACTTTTATGAATGTAATAGATGTAAAAAAACTTGGGATTATAGTGAAGATACTAAATGTGTATGTTTATATGAAAATGACTATGATGATGAACTTATTTCATTTAAAGATCATAAAGTTGAAATTATATCAATTAATTTAGATAAAAACAAAACAGATAATAAAATTGAATTTAAAGATAAACATATTAAAATTAAATAATAATAAGTATGGATACTAAATATTTAGATGAATTGATACTACATGAATATGGGAAACATGATATAGATAAATATAATGAATGGACTAATTATTGGTATAAATGGTTAAAATATGAAAAATCAAAAGATAAACCTAAAGTTAAATCAATAGTAGCACAACAAAAAAAATAGATACTAAAAAACTTAAATAAATAAGATAAATAAATTTAAATTTAAAAATATATTTTTTATTAATATGATGAAGGAACAATTTAATAATGTATTAAATAATATTTCCAATATAGTTGGTAGAAGTAAATCATTTAATCATAAATTAAAAAATGGATTATTTAGCATTTATTGGGGGATAAAAGTTAATAATATGCTAGATTTTAAAATAATATGTATATTAAATAAAATTATTGAATTAATTAAATTAGGTAACACAATTACTATATTAATCGCTGATATACATACCATTCTTAATAATAGAAACATACCTATTGAAAGTGAAACAAAAAAATTTATTACTAATTTATGGAATTTAATAGATTCGTATATATTAACTGACGAAGAACGCAGTAAAATAAATATTATTAAAGGATCGGATTTTCAATTAGATGCAAACTATATACTAGATATGTACAAACTAATATCTATACATGGATCCATAAAAGATTATTGTAATGAATTTGATTTAGATATTAATAATATATCATTTAATACTATATTAGATCCTATATTACAAACATTGGATGAAGAACATATAAAAAAAATTATAGGTAAAGATATTGATTGTCAAATAGGTTATAGTTACAATATAAAACAACATACATTTTCTAAAAAAAGTATGATTAAACTTGGTTATAAAGCCAAAACCTATATTTTATATGATATTCCTAAAACATTAATTACAAATCCTATATATATTAATTCAAATAATTTTATATCTATGGTATATACTTTAAATACAGTAACATTAGATTTTATAATAAATTCCTTATTAGATAATGCTAAATTTAAAAAAATATGGGCAGATAATGAAATAGAAAAAGATAGAAATCTATTAAATTCTATGTCTACAGATAATAAATGTGAAATAATAATTAAACTCAAACAAAATCTATTTTAATTTAGATCCTCAAATCTATATTAAATATAGAATTATAATATTATAACAATGAATTATAAAATTTATTTAACTTTTTTTTTATTATTTAATTTAATGTTCGTTTTAAAAAATAATGAATATTTTACAACTATATTTAATCATCCTAAGATATTAAATGAATGTTTCAATAATACAGAAATAAATATTTTTAATAAATATTATAAATATTCTAAAATTATATATAGTAAAAATTATAAAGGATTATGTTATTTAACCCCAACCCAATTTTTAAATGAGATTCCTATAATATCATGGAATGGATATTATATTAATAATTTTTGTATAAGTAAAAAATATAGAAAAATGGGTTATGGAAAAGAACTTTTAACTAAAATTATAAATTTAGCTAAAAAAGAAAATAAAGATCATCTTATATTACAAGTTAAAAATAAAAATATACCTGCAAAAAAATTATATTATAAATATGGATTTATTGACTATTTTAAAGGAGTTGATAAAGATAATAATATTCAGTTATTTTTAGTAAAATATTTATAATTTACATGCGTTCATATGATTTTCGTCCATTACCACATACACACCAAGCAAAATATGTAAGAACAATAAATGCCAAAATAATCATAGAAATAATACCAACATATGAAAGAGTAGTAGCAGTGCTCAAATGTTTCAAATGTGTCATATTACAATCATAACTAATACCACTCAGGTTAGAGAAAGTCATATTAGTTTTAATACATTTTCCAAATGAAGGATTATCAAACAAACTAACATCTTTTAGAATTTCATTACAACATTGTGGATATCCATTTACAACACTTGTATCATAACAAAACATTTCTAGTGAAATATTCATATATGATGATGTATTAGAACAATTAGAGGCATTATACATATGTGTAACAAATTCTACATTATCAGGTATTCCAAATTTTCCATCAACTTGTAATGTATTAAAAATAATTGTAGTCATTGCTGAAAAAGCAATCATAGTCATATTCATATTCTTGGTAAAGGTCATTGTGTCTATTGTTTACTTAATAATATGTAAGTAACTTTAAATCAATTTTGTAAATTTAATAAGTTCCTTTAATAACTTTACTATATGTTGCTTTAGAAATCTTTATAGAATAACTTTTATCTAAATATATTAAAGCTTGAGTTCCCGTTATTTTTGGATTTTCATTTTTAAGATTCACTATAATTTCTATTTGTTCTTCAGATAATTTTCTATTTCTGGTTTTTTTCTCTACAACCTCATCTTTAGTTATATACTTATAATCTAATTTTATACCATTACTTGTTTGAATCCATCCGTTTATATTTAAATCTCCATTATGAACATCATTATGACATTTTTTACATAATGGAACTAAATTTGATTTAGAATCTTTGACTATATGAGAATCTATAATTTTATTTTCATCAGCCATACATTGAAATTTAATATGATGGACGTCTTCGGCATTGTCTTGACATATGCTACATTCATGAACGAATACTTGTGCGTTATAATGTGATTTTTTAGTATTTAATAGTGTTTCAGACTCTCCTAATATTTGTTTCCTAATCTGTTCCGATAATTTTAAAAATTCTATATCCATATCCATAGCTCTACACACTTCCAACCCATAAATAGTTGGTCCATTCCCTTCTTCTAACTTTCGATCATATATTAGTTCTCCAGTTTCTTCATTAAAAATTACTTTTAGATGAAACATTTTAATAGTATCTAAATTAGTTATTTGTGGGATTTTACATAAATCATGTAAATGTGTAGCAAATACAAAATTAGTTCTTCTTTCGTCCAATTTTATTACACTTGATGAGAATATAGATAGTGCCGAAATATTTTCAGTTCCAGAACAAAGTTCATCTCCTAAAACTAAACTTTTATTATTAGCTCTTTTTAAAATGCTTCTAAGTTCACCCATCTCAACTGCAAAAGATGATTCACCTTTAAAAATATTATCATTATTATTAATTCTAGTAAATAAATATTCATATGGACTATAATTAAATTCTTTAGCAGCCACAAAAAACCCAGCTTGTGCCATAATAATATTTAAACCAACAGCCTTCATTAAACTACTTTTTCCAGAAGCGTTTGTACCGAATAATAATATTCCAGTTGTATCTATTCCCAATTTAATATCATTAGTCACATAATTTGTATTATTATTTATTCGTTCTATAATTGGATGTCTTATTTCTTTTGCTTCTATAAAACTATCATTTGAAGTTATAATGGTTGGTCTTACATAGCCATAGTTTAATGAAGTTTTAGCTATACTTTTTATTAAATCTATATTAGCAACATAGTTTGTTATTTCTTTTAAACTATTAGAATATTTATTATCATAGAACTCCAACCTTTCTAAAAATTTATCTTTACATAATTCTTGTAGTTGATGTTCCAAATTAACTAATTTACTAGATAGTTCTTTTAAATATGTATTTGTTATTTTTACATTTGGCTTAGTAGCCACTTTAGTCTCAATATCATTTGTAGTAAATGAAATTGTTTTATTAGTAAACTTAATATCTATTACAGGATAATTATCTTTTTTTAAATTTCGTTTTAAGATTTCGCTACGTTTTGAAGTAAGAGAAAGATAATATCCATCGCGATCATTATTATCTAATTTTAAAAGTGGAGCTTTAAATTTCTTAGATTTAGTTGAATCTTCTACATATTTTGATAATTTAGATATAATAGTTTCATAAATAAACCTACAATTATCTATTTTTGATTGGACTTCATCTATTTCATTATAAACATATGGTTTAAAAAAGGAACAACTTATTTTATCTAAATGATATTTAACAATTTCGTCCATATTAAAATCACGGTTGTATTCTTCTATAAATAAATTAAATTCTTTTATTGTTTCTTGTGATGGTATTAAACTACTTATACTATCATTTTCTATTTCTAAAATATTTTTAATATGTTCATACGAAAAATCTAATCCAGCAAAATCACAAGGTTGTAACATTTTTAATCCCATTTTCCTATGTAACCTCTCTATATCTTGAATCTTTATTAAATTAGCTTCATAATTTTTATAATATTCTGGTGAGTTACTATTACACATTGATTCAACATATTCATATCTTTTATTGAGTTCTTGTGTGTCTAAGATAGGATTTAATAGTCTTTCTCTAAGTAACCTTTTTCCTATAGATGTGCTGGCGTTATTTATTACAGCATACAGTGAATTATATTTATTTGACGAAACTTGTCCCTGATGTTCTACTAAATTCAATTGGTTAATAGTATTATTTGTTAATGTTAAATATTTTTCTGATTTCCAAATATTAGGTTTTGAAATCTTTTCTACAATAGTTGAATTATGTTCATAAGCAAAATCTAATACACAAACATAACTTAGCAATCCAAAATGTTTATTTTCTAAATCTAGAAATTCAACCACTGATAATAATCCAGTATTTTTAAATATTTTATCTAGCAATGTTTTCTGATAATTTAATTCATAATACTCCTTTTTAATGTCATCTTTAAAATGGACTACTCTATGGCTCAAATCTAAATAATTACTTAAAAATTCATTAGAATGATTAAGGTTTTTCTTAATAAAAAATATTTCTTTTGGATCATATGTTTGAATAAATCGGAAAATTTCATCTAATCCATAATTTTTATCATTTTCATTTGAATAGAGTTCATAGACTATATTTTTACCAGTTGATAAATCTATTGTAGAAATACCTATACACATATTTTCAGATCCTGAATGTAGTGATTTATTTGATTCAATGTAGACGCACATAAGATTGTTAGTCTGTCCTCTAAGATTATATTGGACATTTGTGCCAGGACTATATATATTTGTTACCTTCCGTTCAACATACGGTGGATCACTCACTTGTTCTATTAAAATACTTGTATAATTATTATTAAGAAGCATTTGAATATATTTATCGATTGAATAAATATTGACACCAATCATGAGTGGATTTTTCCTTGAACTTTCTGTTATATTTTTATTTTTCCGTGTTAGTTGTATATCTAATACATCGGATAATCTATATAAGTTAGCACTATTACTTTGTTCCGTTGCGTTGTCAACACCATAACATTCATAGAAATGTCCGACCTGCATTAGAACAATCGTTCTTTCACCATATTTATTGGAAAAATGTGATTGTTCTTTCAAATAATCATCAATTAAGGTCATAATTCTATATTATTACCTAAAAAAAGCTTTAAATAAAAAAATATCATTTTTTAAACATATGTATTAGTTGAAGGTAGATTTAAAATTTTTGATATTGTGAATACTGGTTTATCATTATCATATTTTACAAAATTAATATAATCATTAATAAGTTTGAATGAATATTGTTTTTTTCCATATTTATATTTTGTATAACTAAAATAATCTATATCTAAAAATATTTCTTCGCAAGAAATATCATTTTGTTTTTTAATAACTCTATCAAATTCATTATTTTTAAATTTAATGTAATAAAATAAATTTATACATTTTATTCTTTCCGTTATATAACCATCTATAATACCATTAATAAATGGTATTGTTTTTTTAATAAATTTTGATTTAGATTTATATAATCCATGCGGCAAATTATTGGAAAAATTAATAGTTTCTATAAAATTATAATTATCATTCCATATTTTTAATGATTTTTCGTAATTATTATTGTTAAAATAACATAATGATTTTAATTTATTATTAGAATGCCATTTAAAAGCCCAGTCATTTTTTTTGCCATTCTTTATACAAAATTTTTCTATTAAATTATTTTTTTTGTATTTACTAATTGATGTTAACCGTCCATAACTATATGTTTTAATTATTTTGTTATAGTTAGAATAAATTAAATAATTATTTTTTAAATAAGTAATGATTTGTTTTCCATGTAGTAAATCATTAATAAATGTTGCCTCAATTTCTTTAGAACAATTACTATATTTTAATTTGTATATATTCTTGTTAATATGAGTTTTTGTATATACAAGATCACCATATTTGTCATATATTATTTCATTATTTACTTTAACACCCTTTTTATATTCGCATTGTCTTACTAATATATTTTCATAATTACTATATTGTTTTTCTAATCCATCTAATTTACCATCTATATAATGTTGTATTAATTTTATATTACCAGATGAATAATAATAGGTTTGTTCATTATTTTTTTGAAAATTAATATAATATACAATGGATTGTAAACTGGTATTAATATACCATTTTACATGATGTCCATTAAGTTGTCCATCACAAAATATAAACAATTCTTTTAAACTTTTATTATTGTAATAACGTTTAACTTCTTTTAAAACAAAGTGTATGGATTTACAAGATATTCTTATATTAGCATAAGAATCTGTATCATTTATAAATAAAAAAATATTATCTAAAATAGTTATTGGTAGCTCAATAAGGTTCATATTATTAATTAATATTAAAAATTAGTAAAAAAATTATGCTGATTCTAAAGCAGCAACTCTAGCTGTTAAAGCATCATTCGCAGATGAAAGATCTTGAATAGCTTTTGTTAGAATAGGTATAAGATTACCATATTTGGCTTCTATACGTTCTGGATTAACATCATACACCAAATCCAATACATCATTTTCGTTATTAGGCATAGCACTCTTTAATTCTTGCGCTATAAAACCAACACGCGTTTTACCATTATGAACACTTGTATCATCTCCTGCAACTAAATTTCTTCTATCCCATTTAAATTGAACTGGTCTTAGCGTGCTAACAAAATCTAAACCATAAGACGAATCAACTATATCCGTTTTATCTCTTTGGTCTGAAAGAGAAGCAATAGTTGTATCAGCACATCGTAAAGCAGTTACACTAGAATTTCCTAATGTAATTTGATTTGCTGCATTACAAGTAGCCTCATAACCTATTGATGTCTGATTTGAAGCTAAAGCACTTAGACCACTTAGAGCACCTACAGATGTATTATTCGCTCCTGTGGATAAAGTGCTACCAGCATTATGTCCAAAACAAACATTTAAAGCACCACTTGTTAATGCTGAAAATACATTATTACCTATACCTAAATTATTATTTGCTGATGATAATGTGCCTGTAGATGGAGCACTCCCATCACTATTTGGTTGTATTAAAAATGAGTTTACAAAGTTTGTAGCATCGATGGTTACATCTGTTATTCCACTTAATACTGAAGCACCACCACCACCAGATTGATTAACGAAGGATAAAACACCTGAACCATTTGTTTGTAACACTTGAGTGTTAGTTCCGTCTGCTGTAGGAAGAGTAAAAGTAACCGTTGTTCCTACAACAGTTGGAGCACTTAAATTAATAGAATGACTGCCATCTGAGTCTAAAAATTTTACTATACCTTCACCACTACCACCTCCTACATTAACAACATCTTCAGCAGTTAAAACGCCAGAAGTTAATGTTCCTGATGTTGTTAAATTTTCATTTCCAAATGAAATTGAACCACTACTATCTGTAATTACTCCATTTGCTAATGTTAAATTACCTATTGTTGAACCACTGGCTGCAGATATTGTAGAAGCAGCTGTTACAGCACCAGCTGATGTAACTTTAAATTTACTTGAACTACCAATTAATAAATCTAACAAATACACATTATTCCATCCAGTTACGTTTGTTTCTGTAATCGCACCTTTTACTAATCTGAATGTATCACTACCACCTGCAGCTGATGTATCATTTAATGTAATTGATAAATCTAATACTTTATCATCAGTTCCACTAGAAGTAATTGTTGCTGCTGCATTACTTACTGTTGTTCCATCATATGTAAATGTAGATTCTCCTATTATAGCATTAGAACCAGTTACAGTACAAATAGTATTATTAGTGTTTCCACTTAAACTAACACCACCACCTAAACTATCAGCATATGATTTTACAGCAGCAGAAGTTGGTATAGTTGTATTATTATTATTATTTCCTATACCTTCAGCAGATGTAACTATTGCGGATTCTTTAAAATTATCAACTTCAATATTAGATAAGGTATTAGTATCAGCATCAATAGTTTTATTTGTAAATGTTTGATTTGTAGTCAAATCTGCTAAAGTTGCGTTGGTTGTTGTTGGTAATGTAATAGTTACATCACCAGATATATTTCCTGATTGAATTATTGTTTTATCAGTAGTTGCAGCATCAAATAAATGTAATTTACCAGAACTTAACGAAACACCTGAATAATCTGTCATATAATTTATATCAAGAAAATTATTTTTAAATCTATTTATTTTCTAATATTTTAATTTTTTGATTTAATTCTTGAATTGCTTTTGTTAAAATAGGAATCAAATTACCATATTTTGCCTCAATACGTTCTGGATTTACATCATAAACTAAATCTAATATCTCATTTTCATTAGATCTCATTGATTCCTGCAAATCTTGTGCTAAAAATCCAATTCTTTTTTTTCCATTATGAATATAATTACTATCTGAATCTTCTAATTTTCTTCTATTCCAAGTAAATTCAACTGGTTTTAAACTATTAATAAAATCTAATCCATATTTTGATTCTTTAATATTTGTTTTATCTCGTTTATCTGATAAAGATGCAATAGTTGTTGTACCACAACGTAAAGTTAGTGTATTAGAATTACCTAATGTTATTTCATTGCTAGAATTACTTGTAGCTGCTTGTGAATTATTTCCTATACAAACTACATTATTACCATCAATCAAATTTGTGCCTGATTGATACCCAATTATAGTATTTAAATATCCTGTTGTTATAGAATTTCCAGATTGATAACCTATACACGTATTTTTATCAGCATTAGTATCACTATCTACACTTGGATTTAAAGAATTTAATGCTAATTTTCCTACACCAACATTATATTTTGCTCTATCATCTATATTTGTTGGTATTGTTCCTAAATAAATTGATTCATGTGTAGAATTATTAAATTGAAGTCCATTACCTGAAGTTAAAATAATATTACCAGAACCAATTGTAATATTACCTGTAACATCTAAAGTAGTGTCTAATGTTACTGCCTGATCCACATTAAGCGTTCCTTCTACTGTAGTCATTTGACCTGGTGAAGCAATATTAACAATTCCTCCAGCAGTAGCAAGTGAAGTGGCTCCACTCGAATCAAATGTTGAAACGGATGTATCACCTGTAACATCTAAAGTAGTGTCTAATGTTACTGCCTGATCAACATTAAGCGTTCCTTCTACTGTAGTCATTTGACCTGGTGAAGCAATATTAACAATTCCTCCAGCAGTAGCAAGTGAAGTAGCTCCACTAGAATCAAATGTTGAAACGGATGTATCACCTGTAACATCTAAAGTAGTATCTAATGTTACTGCCTCATCCACATTAAGCGTTCCTTCTACTGTAGTCATTTGACCTGGTGAAGCAATATTAACAATTCCTCCAGCAGTAGCAAGTGAAGTGGCTCCACTCGAATCAAATGTTGAAACAGATGTATCACCTGTAACATCTAAAGTAGTGTCTAATGTTACTGCCTGATCCACATTAAGCGTTCCTTCTATTGTAGTCATTTGACCTGGTGAAGCAATATTAACAATTCCTCCAGCAGTAGCAAGTGAAGTGGTTCCACTCGAATCTAAAGTTGATACTGATGTATCACCTGTAACATCTAATGTAGAATCTAATGTTACTGCCTCATCCACATTAAGCGTTCCTTCTACTGTAGTCATTTGACCTGGAGAAGCAATATTAACAATTCCTCCAGAAGTAGCAAGTGAAGTGGTTCCACTCGAATCTAAAGTTGATACTG
>Ga0209634_1003383_pt1 | contig 10775 bp, 10 predicted proteins | sample LinPmetageLP40_FD_184043 | JGI IMG/M metagenome (GOLD analysis project Ga0209634, IMG submission 184043) | Marine viral communities from the Pacific Ocean - LP-40 (SPAdes) (version 2) | ecosystem: Environmental > Aquatic > Marine > Oceanic | place: Pacific Ocean | collected 2010-08-26 | reverse complement strand
TAAAAAGAATGCAGATCATCCAGATGTTAACCCATTGCTTTGCTGTGTATCTAAACCACGCAGCGACCTAATTTTGGAGCTAGACAAGGTGCTAGGACCCGGAGAAATTGCTTTGCAACATGTTGCGTTTCAAATACAAGACGTTACCGCACTAGAAGGCGGCGTATACCAAGTTGAGTTATTGGCACCAGCAGGTAAACCCATCAGTTATCATGCAGGGCAATATCTGGAGTTGTTAATCAATGATTCTGAATACCCTTTCACCATTGCCAGTGCACCCGATGATCGTCGCGTTGAACTGCACCTAGGTGTCAGCTCTGACAACCAATCAAGCCAGATTATTTTGCAATTTTTGCAAAATAATCCCACCGTTCGTGCACGCTTGCCAAAAGGGGATGTATGGCTAAAAACACAAGCGGATCAATTCAATCTGCATGACCCTTTGGTGTTCATTGTGGCTGGTACTGGTTTTGCGCAAGCCAAAGCCATGATTGAAGAGCAATTAAAGCATCAGCATAGCGCTATTCATTTATATTGGATTAACCGTGACGACAGTGGCTTTTATTCTGACCTTGCTCAGAAATGGGCGGATGACGGGTTAATTCATTATCAGGCGATGACCCCAGAATCCCCCGAGAGTGCTTTTTTTACTGAACTGACCGTTGAAGAGTTACTGCATTTAAAACTCGGTAATTTATCAAAAGCGAAAGTGGTGTGCTGCGGTGGGCCAAACTTTGTGTATAGCGTATTGGGTGGATTAGAAAGCAAAGGGTTCGAGTCATCTCAAATGTTAAGTGATGTGTTTGCCTATGCACCAAGGCCTGAGTAATCAGGCCCTGATTAGCAAACTGGTATAGAGGGAATACTTATGGGAATGAGCTGCATTTACTGTGCGAAGTCGGTTATCAACCAAAACCCCATGACGATTCCCGGCAAGGGCGTAGCACATTTACGTTGTTTCCAAACAGACCAAGCATTAAAGCGCACGTTTCAGTCATTAGATATTGCCAAGCTCAATGACGCTGAATTAGCCGACCTAAAAGAAATGGTGCTTGCTGAAGAAAATGCGCGAAACAACGATAACGACGACATTGAACTGTTTTAGCGAAACGTGCTTATTATTTTTTCTCAACCATTTTAAATAATACACCAGGGAAAAAACGCTTTAGCGTCAAAGCAACCATAGACAAGCCTTCTCCCACAGCAATTTCTTTTTTACCCTTATTCATTTGTTTGATAATGACCTGAGCGCATTTATTTACATCCATACCGCTTTTTATATCGTCATCATCCACACCGAATTGGCCACCATTTTCGGTGACGGCATTCTTAGAAATGTCCGTTTTAATAAAGCCCGGCGTAATTGTACTCACTTGAATACCATACTCGGCCACTTCAGCACGTAGCGCATCAAAAAAACCCATCACCGCATGTTTAGCGGCACAATAACCGGTACGCAACTTCACGCCCACTTTACCGGCCACACTGGATGTCACAGCGATATGACCAGAGCCCTGCTTTACCATCACAGGTAATACTTGTTTGGTAAGTGCAATTTGACCCAGCACATCCACATCAAGCAGCGTTTTATACACAGATAAATCGGTGTCCAAACACAGCGAGCGTTGAGAGATGCCAGCGTTGTTAATTAATACATCAATGGTTTTAAAGTGGGCGGTGACGGCAAACACTTTTTCAGGCATGGATTCATGTTTGGTCACATCAAGCGGCAATACCAATACATCTTCGTCTTTTGCCCCAAGCTTTATACAAGCTTGTTTCACGCGTTCAAGCTCAGGCTCACGGCGAGCGGATAATACCAATTGATTACCAAGCTTCGCATATTGCTTTGCAAGGGCTTCACCTATGCCTGAAGAAGCACCTGTGATCCAAACGACTTTCATATTGATTACCTTTTATTATTTTTAGTTCTGACTCAGCTTGCCATGCTTTATACCAAAAGAAAATGTACCTATTTTTACCATTGGTAATATAACGCTCCAAACTGGTGCAGAATTTAAATTTATATTTAAAATTCATTGGTATGCACAAAAAAGTCATGGCAAGTATTGTCTTGTTAATTGACTCGCTATAACCACTGCAGTAGCCTTTAGCGTTTTTACAACACGATCTTTATGCTGATATATTTAATTGACGACCATCAAATGTTTGCCGAAGCAATGAAAACCGTTGTCGTTGAATTGATCCCAAATTGTATTGTCGATGTCTTCACTTCAGCTGAAAGTGCATTGCAAGGTATCACGAAAGCAATCCCTGATTTAATGCTGCTGGACCTCGAAATGGCGGATCTAAGTGGGTTAATGCTATTAGAGATTCTCTCTCAGAATGGAAAGAATATTCCTGTCCTAGTTTGTTCTGGCAACCTAACTGAAACAAACAAACAACGCGTCATATCACGCGGAGCCAATGGGTTTCTCAGTAAATCACAAGGCACCAAAGACATTCATGATGCCATAAAGAGTATCTTAGCCAACAAGCCCTACCCTGCAGACATCAAAAAATATCAATTACCAGAACAACCTTTATTATCAAATCGTCAACGGGCTATATTAAGTCTTATGGAATCGGGCATGCCTAACGCCTCCATTGCCGAGACCTTATTTTTAAGTACCAATACCATTAAGACCCATATCCGATTAATGTATAACACCTTAAATGTAAACAGCCGCATTGAATGCTTAAATAAAGCGCGGGAACTAGGCTTGCTTGGCACTGTGTAATAATTGATTTATCGCGATTTGTAAATTCTGGCCTGACACAGGCTTAAACAATACGTTTAAATGACTACCCTGAAGAGTCGTTAAACGTTCTGGTGATGTATTCCCCGTAATCACTAGCACAGGCAGATGCATGTACTTACGGTGTACACATTCAATTACATCCAATGCGTTCTTTCCTTGAGGCAAGCGATCGTCTGTCAGTAAAATATCTGGTGTCCAAGCTTGCTGCATCAATTGCTGAACTTGCTCTAAGTTATGACAAACCGCTACATCATGACCAATAGAAACTAATACCGCCGAAATAGCATCCGCAACTTGTTCCTCATCCTCAACTAATAAGATTCGAACAGTGCCTAGGGCGCTCGTATTATGGACAATAGGCAAGGGGTCACAAGGCTTCTGTGAGGCAGGCCAGGTCAAAGAAAAACACGTTCCCTTACCTAATTTAGACTCAGCAGAAAGCTCAACCCCATGAAGTTGACATAGGCGTTTTACAATCGGCAAACCTAAACCCATTCCCTGTCTTGGACCTTTTTCGTTATCACCTAATTGCACAAATTCTTCAAAGGCGTCTTCTAATTGAGTTTCCGTCATACCAATGCCCGTGTCCTCAACTTCCACTACAATGTTGCCTTGTTGATTCTTAGCCCGTAAAAAAATAGACCCTTTCTCGGTATAACGAATAGCGTTGGCTAAAAGGTTATCTAAAATTTCTCCAATAATACTGGCATCCATCTCACTCCATAACTGAGGATTTTCTAAAACAAAATCAAGGGACTTTTCTTGTGCATGAATCCCATGTATTGAAGCAAGACGATTAAGTGTTTCATCCACTCGCTGGCAGTGCTTATCTACTTTTACAACACCCGCATCCATACGAGATATATCTAACAAACGATCTAATAAATGACTCGCACTACGTAAGCTGTCTGTTAACTTATTGATCGTATTGTCATTACGCAGTTCAGTATTATTTTGCATCGCCTCAGAATAAAGCCGAGCGGCTTGAACCGGTTGTCGCAGGTCATGACTGGCAACCGCGATAAATCGTGTTTTTGCACGATTTCGTCGTTGTGCGAGCTTCTCAGAATCATGATGTTCTAAACGTAAAATAATGGCTTCCATGTGTGTACGATGAATCATCACACTAAAGACAACCAAAGACACCCAGGTGAAAGGCGCGATAATAATAGGCAGCCATTCCCCCCCAAAATCAACATCTAATAAATGCCAACCAAAACTAAAAAAGACAGGGGTTAAAAATATAATATAGATATCAGGGTAACAACCCATGGTCACAGAGGGTGTGGATACTAATACAACCACCAGCATTAAAACCGACAGTATTTGAACTTGTGAAGCTTCAGGAAAAAATAAAAACGGAGTTAGCCCCCATAAAACCCCCCAAATAACCGATAAATATAAGTTTAACCAGTGCCAGTGTTTGACATAACTAATATTTTCTAAAGGCTGATGTTGCGCAGGGTTTTGATTATGAGAACGAATAACCAGCCAAGAATTCAGTGCTACAAAAATCACTGCAGCAAACCAAAAAAATAACGTAAACGTAGAAGCAGATCGATAAAACATCAGGCCCACTAAACCAGCCCCGACTACGGAAGAGATCATACGAGAACCCACTTCACTCATGAAGAGGTTATGCCGCTCCCATTGAATTTCAGCAGCGAGCGGGTGTTTTTCCCAACCAAACGCCATTTTCTTTTTTAATATTTTGACAATATTCAGCAATATAAACACCTATCATAAAACAGAAGCGGCCTGTAAACAGGCCACGGCATTGATGAACTTCACAGCTCAATACGATTATTGGGCAATAGGTGACGTGATCTCAATGATTTTTCCTGCATCGGTCGAATCATAGCACCACATTTTTGCACCAACACCATTATTCGAAACACCCGTGATCACATCAGAGCAGTTTTGTGTATTGGTATTTGTTGATAGTGCCATCTTAATGCTCGTGCCAATATCAGTTCGATAAGCTGAGGTAACAACACCCGGTGCACCTGAATCAGAGACCATGTAAATAGTATCTGAGTCTGTTGATAGCGTACCAGGAATCATAAACATATCTTTAACAAACATTTGTTGTGACGCATTACTGACGAATGGATCATAAGCGGTAACGTCGACAACAACAGGGCTACTTGAAGATGATGCTGTATTCAAATATTTAAGGTTATTAGTACCATTCATTCCTTGAGAATTGTCATACTGAAAGAAATATAATTTATGCGCCCAATGAGTGACACCAAGCAGTCTATCGGCTAATTCATCGGCTGTGAATTTTCGCTCTATGGAATCAACAACGATTGCATCCGTTGCATCAACATCTTTTGTGGTGTCAAAAGTTAGATCAATTTGAGTTAAGGTATCTTTTGTTTCTGAAGAACCTCCACCGAGATCAATATTGGTTTGTCCAACCATAAACACTTTCGCTGCCATGGCAGTAGACGTGCCTTGTGTAAATGCAGCTGAGATAGATGCACAGGCACGGGTTTGGAAATCACTCGCCACTTCTATGTCGATTTTTTTCGTTTTACTGGTGTCAGTGGTTTTAAAAATATGCAAACTGGCTGCTTTTTCATAGCCCGTGGTGTTGGCGCCATCTTGGCAAGCTATCACGTACTCATCCATGACTTCTAAATCTTGAAAATGAGTACGGTCATTTAAGTTATCAATACTTTTTATTTCTGCTAATTCCGTTGCAGGGTAGGTTACAGAGCGAAATGAAAATAAATCACCATCTTGAGCATCAACTGGCGTGCCTTTTAGAGTCGTGATCACAGGATTCGTTGTATTGCCTGAATAGTCGATACCTATAATTCGGTTTGACCCTGCGCTCCAGCTGGTGTCTATTAAAGTAGTCAGAGAGCTTTGATTACCATCTGTGTTTTGATCAATACTCCCAGTACCATCACTAGAGCTCGACCCTCCACCGCAGGCCACTAGGCCAGCACTTAGCATGAGTATGCTGATTAACTTCAAATTCATAATTTATCCCTGTTTATATTTTATATATGTACATTGAGTGAAGTAGGTGACGCGATCATTAAATGGGCTCGCCTCTCACTCAAATTCAAACTCAGTATTCACAGTGGATATTAGTAAGAACAGAGGGGCTAAATCTTCACCCCCACGGGTGAAATGATTCTTTTACGTAAATAAAACGCCACGCATAAAAAAGCCCTCCACAAGGAAGGCTTGAATATTACACATGAATAATCGTTATTTTACTTCTACTTCAGCACCTGCACCTTCTAGCTCAGCTTTAATTTGCTCGGCTTCTTCTTTTGATACTTCAGCCCTAAAAGCTACACCAATATCAGTAGATCTAACGAGTACGACTTCGGTTTGAGGCACACTTGGTAAAGTAAATTCAATTAATTGTCCTTCGTCTGTTGAGTCGTGACACCAAGCAGTTGTGCCATCAACGGCCAATGCATCAACACAGTTCTCATAATCGCCACCGGTTAGCATTACAAGACTTTCATCACCAAAGTCAACGCCTGCTAAACCAGCATCCGCTGAAACAGCGAAAACATCCGTACCGTTATTGACCAAATCAAGTATATCCGCACCACTATCTGTTGCAGAGGTAAATGGATTACCATCCATATCTACCAAGACTTCCTCCTCATAAAAATCATATATCCCAGTACTACCTTCAACATTCACACTGACCATATAGAATTCATCGCCGGCACTGTTTTCTAAAACATCCACAGCAGACGATGCCCAATTTACTTCAGCTTCTTCATAAATCTCCGTCTCACCTGTGACGAATTCGTTTTGTGAATAGTCATATAAGAACTCAACAGAAAAGACAGAAAATGCACCTTGATTACTCTGTCCATGAATGAAAAAAGACACGCTATACCCTGTACCACCCTTATTCGCTAAATCATAAACAGATAGCCCACCCATTGAATGGCAGTTGATCAATGATACGGTATCGTCATCAACATCCGTTAACGCCAAGGTTTCTGAAATACCTGTGCCTGGAATGTATATTTCCAGCTGAGCCGCTGACGTGCTTGTATCCGCTACAGCTAATCCATCAATGCTGTTTGAAGGGCCATCACCGCCTTCTAATATACTGGCTTCGCTGTAACCACAGGTGGCTACAATTGCCGTATCCAATTCTTGGCCGTCGAACGTACCCGATACAGGCAACGCCAGCACGTCGCGATAATAGTCTTGAGTTAAAGAAATACCACTAACCGCGTTTAATTCTTTGCTTGATGAATCCGCTTGTAACAATGTGTGTGAGCGCTCTGCGCTGCTGTCTTCACTGCGTTTTAAAGCAAATAGAGAACCATTTTCAGCACCTTGCGGGTACGTTAAGCCGACCATTTCATCGCTGCCAACTGACCAAGTTAGGTCTGTGTATACATCTAAAGGATCGCTAGAAGAATCGCCACTACTAGAAGAACCGCCGCAACCGGTTAACACTAATGAAGTGAAGCCTGCTAGCAACAAGCTATATGAAGTTTTAGTACCAAACATACAAAATCCCTATTTATTCCATGAAGTCACAAATTAGATCAAAGCCTAACTTGAGATTCTTCACCCTCGCGGGTGAAAATTAGGATCTGCTGGAATTATGCATATGGGCGTACGTAACCAAGCTGTGATTTTTATTCTATGCTTAAGTACACATATCCTTCGAGCTTACTTCCTATGCCAAAGGTAGATGTCTATCGATTAGTCGCACGATATTATGTCCGTTTAAAGCTTGCAGAAGCGGCACAGCTCGCCTTAAAAAAGGGAGACAAAGAAACATACTTAAAGTATCAGCGGCAAATAACTAAACTCAAAGAGATCGATTCGAAGGGCTAATTGACTTCATCTTTTAGCTACAAATACTGAGGATCTGAAGGCGACTTAATGATTCTAGATAGTGCACTTTGAGGTGAAAGCCGAAATCAAGCGCTTTCACAAGAGACGTAGTGGCTACTTTTTCGCAGGCATAAAAAAACCAGCTACATGGGCTGGTTTTAAATATTCTAGATGATGCCCAGAGGCGTGGCACTAGAGTGCCGCAGGCAGTCGAAGACCAAGCGCAGCGCCGCTCAATCTAACCACCGAATATCAAGAGTGTTTGATCCGCCTTTCTAAATATGACAGGCAAAAAAAAGCCCCGATTATATCGAGGCTTTTTAAGAATTCTGGATGGTGCCCTAATTGGGCGGATGCCGGAATCGAAACGGTTGCGAGGCGGAATTGCTCGCCCCATCCCTGGGGCTCGGCCTACGGCTTGCTTCGCAACCAAAATCATTCCCGACGATTTTGTCGAACCGCGGTGATTCTCATCCGACTACTGGGCAAATAGATTTAAAAAAAGGGTGTGCTAAAACGAAAAATCCCCGCTATTAGCGAGGATTTAAAATTCTGGATGGTGCCCAGAGGCGGAATCGAACCACCGACACGAGGATTTTCAATCCTCTGCTCTACCGACTGAGCTATCTGGGCATATCAACTAAAGGCGCTTGCCCCGTTGAGGTGGCGTATTAAAACCCCATTTGGGGTCAGTGTCAACCCTGCGGGTAAATAAATTTGCTTAGTTATCAGCCACTTATTCTTTATCTTCTTCTTTATAGCCTTCTGCTTGGTCTACTTCTTCGCCAGCAAAGAACTTGGCCATTTGCCCTTGAAGGTACTTACGGCTGGTCATATCCATCATATTGAGGTGCTGCTCGTTGATGATACGGGTTTGGTGTTCCATCCAATCCAGCCAAGCTTGTTTGCTCACATTTTCAAACACATCTTGCCCTAATGGGCCGGGAAATGGCGGTTTTTCTAGGCCTTCCAACTCTTTTTGGTATCGACGACAGTTAACGGTACGGGTCATAAGCTTTCCAATAGTTTTTTAACAGGAGCCGCAAGGCCCACACTGGCAGGTTGTTTCAAGTTATACCAAAGCATAGGCGATTGGGCCACCTGCTCTACCTTGGCATTGAGCTGCACACGAACAGGGTGGATATCGAGATGATAATGACTAAAGGTATGTCGGAAGACATCACCGTGTGCCACGCCTTTAATTTTATTCTGAGTCAGCAACTCATGATCGAACAGCTCTTGCTCTAGACTTTGCTGTGGGAATATCCACAGACCACCCCAAATGCCGCTGTCAGGTTGCTGTTGCAGTAACACCTCGTTGCCATGCTGCAACATAAGTAAGCGCACAGCTTTAACCGGCTTTTCTTTTTTCGGTTTGCTGTGGGGAAATTCTTTCACTCGGCTTTGTGCGTAGGCCTCGCATTGATTCACCAAAGGGCAAATTTGGCATTGCGGCTTACTGCGAGTGCAAAGGGTGGCGCCAAGGTCCATCATGGCCTGAGTATAATCCCCTGTGCGCTTAGATGGTGTATAACGTTCAGCAATGACCCACATTTCATCGGCCACTTTTTTATTCCCAGGCCAACCTTCAACCGCATGAAAACGGCTAAGCACCCGCTTCACATTGCCATCTAAAATAGCCGCGTATTTACCCATGCTGATACTGGCAATGGCTCCGGCCGTTGAACGGCCAATGCCCGATAACGATTCTAACTCTTCAACGCTTTGAGGAAACTCACCGCCAAACTCATTCACTACGGTTTGCGCGCACTTATGAAGATTGCGGGCACGAGCGTAGTAACCCAACCCCGTCCAGTGATGTAACACATCGTCACTACTGGCTTTAGCTAGAGCTTCAACCGTGGGGAAAGATTGCATAAAACGTTGATAATAGGGAATAACCGTCACTACCTGAGTCTGCTGCAACATAATTTCAGATACCCATACTCGATAAGGGGTTTTATTGTGCTGCCAAGGTAGGTCGTGACGTCCATTATCATCAAACCAGCTGAGAACAGCTTGGCTAAAAGCAGAAGATGGGCTCATAGTAATGTTATACAGCGTTGAAAATTAGGCGCCAAGATTACCTTAATGGCTGTTTAGATGTAAGCAAAGCTTAAGTGAAACCACATGCACAAGGCCGCCAGAATTTTATAGGGACAATAAATCCACTTGAATAGGGCGCTGGATATATTCCTCTAATTCATTACCCGGCATAGGTCTGGCAATCAAATAACCCTGACCATATTCACAGCGGTTTGAGCGTAAGAAGTCGATTTGCTCTTTGGTCTCAATGCCTTCTGCCACCACTCTTAAATTAAGTTTGTGCGCCATAGCAATAACCGCAGCGGTAATTTCCATGTCGCTGACGTCGTTGGGAATATCCATCACAAAAGAGCGATCAACTTTTAATACATCAATAGGGAAACGCTTAAGGTAACTTAATGAGGAATAGCCGGTACCAAAGTCATCAATTGCGATAGAGATGCCCATTTGTTTAATTTTTCGCATGGTGAAAATGGCGCTTTCCACATGGTCCATCAAAGTACTTTCTGTGATCTCTAATTCGATCACATCAACCGGGCACCCTGTCATCTGAATACTTTCATTTAAATCATGAATCAGATTAGGATCGCTAAATTGGCGCGCAGATAAATTCACCGCCATCTTGGCATGCTCGGGCCATATACCTAAATCCATTAAATGGCGAACCTGTAATAGGCTTTGTCTGAAAACAAACTTACCAATGGGAATAATCAAACCACTTTCTTCGGCAATGGGGATAAACCGGTCCGGTGGAATCATATCTTTGCCTTTTGGTTTCCAACGAATTAGAGCCTCTACGCCAATAAAGCGATAGCTAAGCAAATCAATTTTAGGTTGGAAATAAATAAGAAATTCATCGTTGTGCTCAATGGAGTGCCTTAAATCTTTTTCAATCTCAAGGTAACCCATCATTTCTTTGTTCATATCTTCTGAGAAGAATTGAAAATTATTTCGCCCCATGGCTTTTGCACGGTACATGGCCATGTCGGCATTACGCATCAATTTGTTGGCATCTTTTGCGTCCGTTGGTGACATGGTAATACCAATACTTACCGTGTTAATCACCGTTTGCTTTTTCAATGTAATGGGTTTGCATAAATGCTTAAGAATTTTATCTGCTATATG
>Ga0209634_1003381_pt1 | contig 10777 bp, 3 predicted proteins | sample LinPmetageLP40_FD_184043 | JGI IMG/M metagenome (GOLD analysis project Ga0209634, IMG submission 184043) | Marine viral communities from the Pacific Ocean - LP-40 (SPAdes) (version 2) | ecosystem: Environmental > Aquatic > Marine > Oceanic | place: Pacific Ocean | collected 2010-08-26 | reverse complement strand
ACTACATCTTGTAGTTTTCTTTTTACAATACGAGCATATTGGAAAGGTGTGTTTGCAAAAGCATAAACAACTTTACCAACTGCACTTGATTGTATTTCAGATATTTTAGAAGGATCAGAAGATTGTTGAGATTCTTCAGCAGCACCTTGCCACTGTCTCATAGCTTCTGTTTTTGCGTCAGCTTCAGACATTCCATTAGCAATTAATGCTTTCATAGTATTTCTATAAAACGCAGCACCGCCTAATGCAATAGCAAAACTATCCGCCAATCTAGTAGGTAAAAATCCAAATTTAAGTATTTTATTTAAACCTGTAACGTTACCTTCAGACATTTCATCAGCCAATACGTCAAACTTAGCACCTTCTCTTCTATTTTTTAAATAATCACTATTCCAAAGAGTGTTAAAATCTTTCTTCCAACTATCGCTAAACATAGCAGCTGTTGCTTGAAATATATTATTATTAGGTTTACCTATAAAGTTTAATGAAGACAATAACTGTAGTACAGCAGATCTAGTGTTAACAAACATAGTAGTTGCTACAGCTCTATTTATCCAATTTAAAAATGCATTTGACTGTGCATCCGTGCTAACACGGTTTCTACCAGTCTTCATTCTTTGTAATGAATTTTGTAAAGCTTGTCTAAACTTTTTACCATACAAGTTTTCTATTTCTTGCATGTTATCTTTGTTAAATATGTTGTCTACATTTTCAGCAAAAGTTTCTAAATGTTTTGCTCTAGTTCCAGAGTTAATAGCATCATATATTGATTTATTAATAGTAGTATCATTTCTCCATGTAGCTTTATAATCTATAGGAAAATTTTGTTCAATTTGATCAGCAAGTACTCTTAACTCAGGATCATTTTCAACAGCTTCTACTAAAGCATCAATATAACTTTGTTTTTCTATATCAACTTCTACTCCATTTTTAATCCAATTATAAACTTTAATAGCCTGTCCTTTACTGTAAGGTGTACCAGCAACGTTTTCTTTTAAATCAGATTTAAAATCTTTCATTATTTCAGCAAACTGTTTGGTTTTAGCTAGTATTTCAACTTCAGCAGCAGCCACTCCTTTAGAGTATGGATCTAATATAGTTGATTTAAAAAATCTTTTAGCTTCGTTACCTAGTTTACCTCCTGGTAAAAATGCATATAACAATCCTTTTATATCTTCTGCATTTGGTGGTATAAACCATTTTGAAGGTTTACCCATTTTACCTGTTAAAGAATTTATTATTCTTCTAAAGTTTCTATTTAAACCTTCAGCTCTTCCATCAGCTGCTGCTTTTTCTTTTTCTTCTTTAATAGCTTCATCTTGAACTTCTTTTATTTTTTTATCTAATTCTTCAGATGTTTTGTTTTGATCTTGTTCTGTATAACTATTAGCATCTTTTAAAGCTTTTATTTTTTCAAGTCTAGCAGTTTCATTTGATTTAACATTTTCTTTAGCAACTAATAAAGCTTTTTCTGCTGGAGTAAATTCACGACCAAGCACATAAGTGTTTGCAACAAACTCAGACCATTCAGCAAGGCTCATTATATTTTTAACCTGTGCATAAGAATCTCTAATAGCATTAAGTAAATTTTTGCCATTTGTTTTGTATATTTCTTCTACAGCTTTTAAACCTTGATACTCTGGATCAATAGAAACTTTAAACGAAGGATCAACGTTAGCTTTCATTTTTCTAAACCAAGTTTTTCCTTCTGAATCTTTTAATTTAGAAAAGTTAGCTAAAGGATCGCCAGATACAACTTCAGAAACAGCCAATTCAAGCATTTCATTTATAGTTAAATCAGCTAAATTTTTAGTAGTAGGATCAAAACCTAATATATTTGCTAGTTCAGTAAAATATTTTTTTACTAAATTTTTAATTTTATCAAAAGAATTACCAGTTTTAAAACCTTTTTTAGCACTATAATCTTCTAATATTCTAGCTACAACTTCATCTTCTAGCTTATAAGTGTTAATACCATTCTCATAGTCTTCAACTATTTTATTATAAGTAGGTATTTGCTTAACTTTTTCTAAGTATTCAGCAAATAAACCGCTTTCTTTCGCTTGATTAACAAGTCTATTCCAAACTTCTGGAGAAGATTTACGAACAATACCATTCCAAAGATGACCTGCCTCGTGTAACAATGTTTCTAAACCTTTTTTACTTTTTAAGTTTACAAATATACTGTTTCCATATAAAAAACCATGATTATTTTCAGTATCGTCTTTTGCTTGTTTTTCTGTTTTTCCGTCTCTAATTAATTCTTCTTGTATAACAGATGGATCAGTTATAAATCTTACGCTTTGTTTACCATCTCTATTCCAATTAGCTTCTAATAAATCACTTAACGCTTCTATAGCTTCTTCTTGACTTAATCTATTATTAGCTGGTTCGTTATACATGTCTTCTCTTGCACCTGAAAACATTGTTTCTGTAGGATTTAATTTTTCTAAAATTACCTCTCTTTCTAAATTTATTAAATCAGGAGTAGCTTGAACTACTTCACTTTCTAATCCAGGTATTTTGCTTAACACATCTCTAACAACATCAACATTGTTTACAGCATCATCAGTAAAGAAAACACTATCATAACCATATTTTTTTATAGCATTAGTTAGATATTTAGCTTTAGCTTCAGCTTTACTATTACCAACACCAATAAATTTAATTTTATCAGCATCTTTCCCAATGTATTCTTTCATCAGTTTCATAACAGCATTTCCAGCTCTCATGTTTCTAGCTGTCAATATAGTAACATCATCGCCTTTAGCTAGTCTATTTTTAAGTTTATTTAAACCTTCTAAAGCTTTAGGTTTTATAACTTGATCAAATTGTGCAAAATCATATTTCTCACCTTTACTTAAAGTATGGGCTGCAAATTGCGCAGCTGTTAAACTATAAGTAGAACCGTCAGACTTGTTAACTATAACTTCTGAATTTGTTTCAAACAATGTATCATCAAAATCAAAAGCAGACAATCTATTACCTGTTTTATTTAAATTAGGTAAATATTCTTGAACTACAGTATTACCATTGTTTAAAATTATTTTATTTGGATCAATACCTCCTTCTCCAGTAAATTCTTCAGGAGTAGAAAATAATCTCATTAAACCAGAATTGTTTCCTATTTGAACGTTTCTTGGAACTCTTTGTTTAAAACCACCAGCATTTAATTTGTTATCAGATTCTACAGAAATTAAATATTGACCTGCGTCTTCATACGCATTATCTATAAAATCGGAAAACTGTTCTTCGTTCATTGTAAAAACAGCATTTACTAAAGTAGCTACAAATTCATTAACAGGAGGAGAATGCTCTTCTCTAAATGCTTCATGTTTACCAATTTCAAAACCTTTAAACCCATAAGAAACTTTAACACCACCAGTTGTAGATTTAAATAACCCTACAACAGCATCAAGCATACTATATGGATTCAATCCATCTTCAATTAGTCTTTTAAAATCTAAAAGACTTTGTTTTACTATTTCTTGATTTTCCTTAACTTGATCTTGATTTTCTTTTACTATTTCATTATATTTTTGTTGATCTACAGAACCTCCATTTTTTAAACCTAATTGATCTTTTATTTTAACTTGTTTTCCCTTTTTTTCTGGAACATTAAGACTAAACTCTACATCAAAATAAGTTTTATTTTCTTGATTAGGAAAGTACTTACCTCCTCGCTCAACAAGAACATCATTTCCTTTATTGTTAATTTCAATATTATATGTTTTATCATTAATATCAAAACTAGCATTTAAATTACCAGCTTTATCTTCTGTAAATGTTGTATATTTATTTTTTACGTTTATTTTTTTACCGCCATTTTTAGGTTTTACTAGTTCAAAACTAGTTGCATATTCATCCTGATATTTTTCAATTTTCCAACCAAGATCTTTACTTAATTTTTGTGAAATACTATTGTAAAGTTTAATTCTACTTGTTTCTTCGTTTACAGAACTAAATTTAATTCTTGAAATATTTGGCCTTTTACTTACTGCGCTTAAAACAGTATTTATAACAGTTCTTATAATAGTAATAGCATCGCCAGTTCCAGTTATTTTTTGAGTAGTAGGTCCTTTGTAGTTTTTTTCAGCTATTTTAATTAGCTCACGAAGCTGAGGTTGTGTTGTACTATAAAAAATAGAACCTTTTGAATAATTAGGTATTAATCTACCATCGTTAAAAGCTTTTTCATACTCTGCAGTACCTTCTACAACAACGTTTAAATCTTTGTAATCTGGTACACTTGATAGTTTTTTAAATTTACGTTTTTTTACCTTTTTTCCATCTACTATTATATCACGCACAGAACTTAAGCTCTGCATTAAATCTGCATTTGGATCTAATTTAGATTTTCCTTCTCCTTTTACTAAATATTGTCTCTTTCCTTCACCATTTACAATTACTCTTTCATTTAAATATAATCCACCAAAATTAGCAAATTTTGATGCTATTATGTTAGCTGGACTTAAATATCCACCTTCAGCTGCTTTTGTTAAACCAGATATAATATTATCTCTTCCGCTTATAGTATTAGCATTTTCTTTTTTAAACTTTTTATCAACATATTTTTCAAATATTCTATATGTGTTTAATGTTTCTTGAAATTCTACAGCATCAAATTCTTCTTCTGTCAATTTTGCCATACTAGCTAATAGAGGTCGATTTCTAAATTGTTGCAACTTAACAGAATCAGATTCTTCTTTAACAGCTTTTTCAAAAGCACTAGCTATTACTATTTTTTTATCAGCATCAACATCTCTGTTAGCAGCCTCATTTATTTGTCTTGCTTCTGCTGGATTATCTTGTAGATATTCAGCTCTAACATCTTCTGCTATCTGACGAGACACAGCTTGCGCTAAAGCATCTTTTCTGTCACTAATTGGTTGAGATCTGTTTTTCTTATCTAAAGCTATATCTTTTCCTTCATAATAATCAACAAACTCTGATTTAGTAGGGGGAAACATGGCCCATTGTTTAGATATTCCAGTTCCTTTTTGAGCTGCATTTTGAGCTATAAAAGCTGTAGCTAAAGCTCTATAATTTTTGTTTAAATAATTAGAAAAATCTTCTTTAGTTTTAGTATTTTTACCAAATTCTGCTTTTATATCTTTAACTAACTGACTATTATATATACTAGCTACAGCTTGCTCAGCAATAGCTTGTCTTTTTTTGATAGTTAAATCTTTGTTATCTTGCAGTTCGTTTACAGCTTTTTGTAAGCCAGCTGGTATAATTTTTTTAGCTTTATCAACAATAGATATAGGAAGCTTTAATTGATCAGTAAGTAATTTTGACCCTATTTTAACTTCAAATTCATTTTTATCTTCTACTAATAAGTTTTCTGCTTCAGTTGCATTAAAATCAATTGTGTTATCTTGAGACAAAACTTTTTTAGCTGCTCTTTGAACTCTTCTAGGAAGTTGTTCAGCTATATAAGCTGCTATTGGAACTTTTGTTTCAGGATTATATGTTTCAATTAATCTAGCAACACCTTCTGGGCCATATCTTAATTCACTAGCCAAAGCTTCAACATCACCATCATATCTACGGTTTTGAGGCACAGAGTTTAACTTGTCAATAGCTACTTTTCTTATAGTACCTTCTTGAGTTTCAACTATACTATTTAAAGCTTCAATACCTCTATTATCGTATAATTCTTGTGCTTGTTCAGATAAAATAACACTATCTTCAGCAATAATTTCATCACTAGTTTTTAAAACTTGTTCTGCTTTAAATATTTTTGAATTTATTTCAGATTCTAATTCAGTATCTCCATTGACAATAGCTCTATCTAAATCATCATAAAGATTTACAAGATTTAAAGCTGTGTTTTCTCTGCTTTCAAAAGCAGATGGTATTATTCTTTTACTAGATTCATTATTTATAACATTTAATTCTTCTTGTTTAGAAAAAAATTGTTCTTCATAAGTTCTAACAGCAGCATTTCTTTGTTCTGTATTTATAACACCATCAGCTAATTTTTGATCTAACTCTGTTATACCGTTACTTATAGCATCTACATCATCTTGTATAGTAGAAACTTCATCAAGCTCTTTATCTGTTAATTTTTCAGCTTTAGCTTGTGCTCTTAATGTTATATCAATAATTTTAGCTTCTTCTATTGCTATACCTTCTTTTATTTCTTTTTTAACTTGTGGATCTGTTGTTGTAAATAATGTTTTTCTTAATTCAGCTATATTTTCTAAAGCTTGATTCTGTAAAACTGTTTCATTTTGTCCACGTAAAGCAGCTGTAGCTTTTTTAAATTTAAGATTTTTTTCTTTATCAATATATTTTGGACCATTTCTCATTGCTGCACCTCCAACAAAACCTTGCAAAAAAGATTCTAATCCTTCTTGAGATACAACAGCATTAACAAAAGCTTCTGTTTTATTTTCATCTTTAGCAGACGCTACGTTTACAGCATCTAATCCTGTTTGAGCTAGTTCAGTTAATCCTTCACCGCTTCCAGATAAAAAAACGTTAGTAAAAGTTTTTCCTAATCCACGACTAACCATAAGATTTGTTAAATATTTACCTGCTCCTTTTAATCCAGCTCTTTCTAATAAACCAGATCCTACTCCAATAGCAATAGATGTCCAAGTATTTTCTCCACCACCAGTTTCTTCCATATACTGATTTAAAGACTTACCTTCTTTTTCAGCTAAAGCTTCGTTGTAACCAACATATGATCTACCTATCATTTCAGGTATTAAAGAAGTACCTCCAGATAGAGCGCTTGTAAAAGCTGTAGAACCTATAGATGTAAAACCATTAACAATACCAGCAGCTAATTCACCTACATCAAAGTTTTTTAATCCTTCAGTTATACTACCTGTTTCTTGCATTTCTGCTTCTTGTAGTTGTTGTTGCTGTAAAGCTTCGTCAGCTTCTTCAGTGGTCATTGTACCAAAATCTTTAAAAAACTGTGGAACATTTTCGTTTGCTAAAAAATTATCTATGGCTTCATCACCAAGAACTTTTCTAACTAAACTATTTACGCCCAAAGATGCATTTGGAATAGCTTGTTGAATTTGATCAACCATGTTTCCAAAGCTATTTGCCATTTTTTCAAAAGAACTCAATTCTTGTAGTAAAGGTTGACCTGTGTTTTCGTCTAAAACAACTTGTCCAGCTTCATTGTAGGTATAACGATCTCTGTTTGTTTCTTCTCTTTTAGCAGCTAATTCAGCTTCTTGCCTAGATTCTCTTTCTTCAACTGTTTCATCTAAATTTCTTCTACCTTGACTAAATAAATCTACAGCTACAATTGGATTTCCAAACTCATCTAATTCTTCTTCTTCTTCTAGTGGATTACTATAGAGATTTTCAAATTCATTCATGTCTATAACGTCGAATTCTTCTTCCATAAAATATTATTATTTTTTACCTGTAAAAAACTTTGCTATTTTTTGCATCGGTGATGCTTTAGTATTAAAATTCCATCTATTCATGCTTGGACTTGCTCCCCATACTGTTGATGATAAGAACTTAGCAAGTTCATTAGGATCGTTTAGTATTTCTTCTGGTATAACAACACCTTTACCATTTTTAACTAGAAAATGTTTATCATTACGATTACTGTAAGAAAAACCTTGAGTATTTCCATTTATCCACTGCGTTAAAGACTTTGAATCAGGTCTAGGCGGACCATAATTTTTTGCAATTTGATTTAACTCGTTAGCAGATTTAACTTGTTCTTGTTGTTTTTCCGTTCTACCTAAATGCAGTTGAGCAGCTCTAGTTGCATCATTTTGAGCTAATTGTTTTAGTTTTAAATCATAATCCATCTGTTTCCAGTTGTTTTGTTCTTTAACTATATAATTGTCTACAGCTTTTTGAGCATATAATTCTTCCATGTCGTATTCTAATTTACTAGAATAGTTTTCACCATCAGGTCCTTCATACATACCTGAATTTAAGTCTGCTTCAATTTGCTCATTAGTGTATCCAGCATAGTCTGCAGCTAAAGATTTTAAACCAGGTTTATTGTATTTTTTTAAAAAATCATCAAATCCAGCTCTTACTGTTTGTTGAAATTCATCAGATTCTAAAGGAACACTTGAAGTTACTTCTCTACCATCTGGTAATGTTCTGTTTTTAGGTGTAGTCATGTTAGCCGTCATAGGTCCTACTAGTTCTTGAAAAGAAGGAACTTTCTGTATAGGTTGAGGCATTTGTTGTATTTTATTAGCAGGAATACTAAAAGGTATAGGTGGATCTCCTTCTGTTTCTCCTTGAAAAACTAAAACTCCATTATCGTCCATTGCAAACTCACCCTTGTTGTTGATTATGGCTTGATAAAACTGTTCTTGTTCTGGTGTTATAGCTGCACTTAATGTTCCCGCTGCTAAACCAGCTGCATAACCACCAGCAACACCATCAACACCAGCAACCAACATTTTAATTTGAGGAACTTGTGAACTTATTTTAGCACTTGAAGCCGCAAACTCTGATGAAGTTATTTCACGTTTAGCCAATTGATCAACTAATTGACTTTGTTGATCAACTAATTTTCTGCTCATACCTTCTGTATAAGCATTTAAAGGTTGAAATTTAGTTGTAGAAGGAATCATTAATCCTTCCATTTGTTCTTGTTGAAGAATACCTAATTGTAATTCTCTAGATCTTTTTTGCTCTTGTTCTTCAGCTATTTTTCTACTTCTATCAATATCAGTATCTATTTGATTCGCTGCTTGAGAAAGATCCACATATGTATTATATGGATTCATTCCAGTTGATTTTGTTGATACACTAATTGCCATTTGAAACTAATTTAAATTCAACATCTATTTTTGAATAATCAACCATATCTAAACCATTTTCATGTTTAACAATATTGTTTTTATTCATTTCGTCGGCCATAACACCTTGATATACTGTATTAGACCCATTGTATTTAAAATTGTATATTTTTATTCCAGATGGAGATAAACCTATAAGTTTTATACCGTTTTTTAATCTTCTATCACTAAATTTTTGCATCAAGGTACTTATTGGTCCACCAGCCGCCGACGCCACACCTGCTATTCCACCTATTAAATCATTTGTTGCTGAAGTTCTAGCCGCATTAGCTGCGCCAAGCCTGTCACCTGTTAAATTATATTGATCCATTGATTGAGCATATCGACTTTCTTGTATGTCATTACCCTGCATTGCAGCGTTTGTGTTATAAGCATTTTGCTGTGATTGATTTGCTCTAGCAAAAGCATTTTGTGCGCTTGCCCCAAATTCTCCAGCTCTATTCATTGATTCAGCATTCATTCTAGCAAAATCATTTCCAGCTCCAAATTGATCTCTAGCAAATTGATTTCTACTGTTAACATTGTTTTGACTCATAGTGTTTGCAGCACCAAATCTAGCTCTAGCAAAAGCATTGTTAGATTCTGCACCAAATCTTCTTGCTGCATTTTGAGCTTGCATGTTTGCTGTAGCCATTGCATTGTTTGCGTTAGCTCCAAATCTAGCTGCATCATTAGCTGATGAAGCCCCAAATTTTGCTGCATCATTAGCCGCGGAAGCTCCAAACTTAGCAGCATCATTGCCAGATCCAACATTAAACTGTTGTTGACCTAAATCAAACTGAGAAGCTAAATTTCCTTGAGCTAATTGACCTTGTTGAAGTTGAGATTCAGCAGCTGCTCTCATTTGCTCGTTAGATTTAACTTGCTTGTCAATGTCAGCTGATATACCTGCTTTAGATTTTGCAGCAGCATTAGCTAAAGCTGTGGCACCACCTGCTCCAGTTCCAGCTTGTGCAGCTAAGTCTTGAGACGCGGCTAAAGCTTGATCAGCTTCTCTATTGGCCATGTCAGCGCCTGCAGTAGATACTTGTAAATTATTCATTGTATTAGTAAGGCCAGTATCTGCGCCTCTAGCTAAATTACCTACACCTGTTCTTTCAGCACTATAACCTTGCGAGTCATATCCTTGAGAAGTGTAACCTTCTGCTGTTCCTTGTGCTGCTGAGTAACCTTGAGCATTACCTAGTGTAGCCATTTCAGCTTGAGCAGCTGGACCTAATTGACCTACTTGAGCCATTGTTGGATCATAAGTAGATGCATCACCTAGTCTTTCAGCATCATAATTATCAAAAGCATTGCTAAATTCAAAATTCTCTAAACCTTCTCTTGCTGAATCAAAACCACTTTGTGCTGACTTTTGTTCTCTTCTTCTTGCTCGACCACCAAATAGTGATCCGACTCCTTTAACTATACTTCCCATTAGTATTTCATTATTAATTCATAAGATGGAGTTTTATCTACATAATACTCCGCTTTTTTATATTTTTCTAATAATATTCCTTTTTTTGCCCATGCAAATGCATACTTATATCCTAAGTCTTCAGCAAAATCAGTTGTAAAATCTACTAAGAGTTGCAACGCATCACTTCTGTCCGTATCACGATAATCTTTATCACTAATAACAACAGCTGGAATCGCAGTCTTACTATTTGTCATCCACAGCCACATGGCTGCAATAGGATCATCTCCTTTGCAAACCATAAAACCGCCTAGACCTTTTCTTTTTTCTTCTTGTTCATCACCAACTTTAAAAGCACCTGGTAACATATCTCTAGGGAAACCTTCTTGATTATAAGCTTTCCACCACTTTGGTAAAAAATCCCAATCGGATTCTTGTAATTTTCTAACTTGTAATTCCATATAATTTAATTTGATGAATTAACTGCTTCTGCATTTAGAGCAAACAATTCTTTTTGTGTACCCGCGTTAGCCACGGGTAATGTTAATTTAATTAAAGCAAAAGCACC
>Ga0209634_1003380_pt1 | contig 10778 bp, 15 predicted proteins | sample LinPmetageLP40_FD_184043 | JGI IMG/M metagenome (GOLD analysis project Ga0209634, IMG submission 184043) | Marine viral communities from the Pacific Ocean - LP-40 (SPAdes) (version 2) | ecosystem: Environmental > Aquatic > Marine > Oceanic | place: Pacific Ocean | collected 2010-08-26 | reverse complement strand
TCACTATCGCTATCACTACTTTCATAATTTTGTTCTACATTAAAGTGAACCTTTTTTCTAGAAGGTCTTGTATTATTATTTCTAATAATTGAAGTGGTTGGTTTTTGATTTTTGACAGAACTATCTTTTTTCTTTTTTCCAAAAACAGTATCAAATATATTTTTTGTTTTGCTATTTTTATTATTCATTAAAAATAAGACTATTGCATCTAACACTAAAAATAACCAAAAATATACTTTTAAACTATGTAATAGTGCTTCTTCTCCACCAATAAATAAAACAGCATGTAATATAATATAAGCAATACTACCATATATTAAAACTTTAATACTTCTATTATATTCGTCAATTTCTTTTTCAATTAATGTTGAATTATATAATAGATAAAAAAACATTTTTAATTTAAATTTAAATTATAAAAAAAAAAAAAGTAATAAACTTATACTAAGATGAGTAACTTTAAATGTGAAAAAATTTATAATGCAATTTTAGAGAAAAAAGATAGATTAGTTGTCATAGGTGATTTACATGCAGATTACAATAAGACCATAAATCTTTTTAAAAGACTTAATTTGGTTAAAGAAGTTAACGAAAAATATATTTGGAATGCAAAACCATTAAATACCGTTATTGTGCAATTAGGGGATCAGCTTGATGGAGGTGGTAGAGGAGTTGGAGAATCTTCTGGTGAATTAAAGATAATAGATTTTATGGAGGATTTACATACACAAGCATATTTAAAAGGTGGTGGTGTTTATTCATTAATTGGAAATCATGAAGTAATGAATTTGTTAGGGGATTTTCGTTATGCATCAAATAAAGATATTGAAGAACAAGGTGGCGAAGAATTAAGAAAAGAATTATTTAAACCAGGTGGTGATTTATTTAATAGATTGTCTTGTACAAGAAATGTAATTTTACAAGTTGGTAGTTTCCTTTTTACTCATGCTGGAGTTGTTCCAAATAATGTGGAAGATGTTAATAACCCCAAAAAATTTATTAATAAAGTTAATTACTTAATGAGGCAATTTTTACAAGGGAAAAAAGATCAAAATGATTCCGAGATTAAAAAATATTTCTTGGAAAAAGATACAAGTATGATTTGGAATAGACATTATGGTTATGAAACACCTAATTGCAGTGAAGTTGAAAAGGTTACTAAAACTTTAAATGTTGGGTCATTAATTGTTGGTCATACAGTCCAAAATAAAATTAATAGTAAATGTGATAGTAAATTATGGAGGGTAGATGTTGGGTTATCCGGTATTTTTGATAACGAAGAAAATATGTCAGTATTGGAAATATTAGATGATGGTCAAAAACTTCCTAGAAATCAATTTAGACCAATAAGAATATTAAAATAAAATAAAATAAATAAAATAATACTAAATATTAATGAGTTACAAAATTGCACACACAAAAAGTGGACTGCAAATATTACATGTTCCCAATAATAAAATAAAGCTTGTTTATGTAAATATTGGTGTCAAAATAGGAAGTGATATTGAAACAAAAGAAACTTTAGAATATAGTCATTTTATGGAACATTTATTAACACTTTTAACATCCAAGAAATATAGTAATGGTTTAGAAAACCGAAATTTCTTGTCACAAAATAATGTTAAATTAAATGCCGAAAATATAACTAAACACACAATGTTTCAATTCACCATGAAAACAGAATTTCTTGATAAATTTCTTGATATGTTAGTAAATGCATTATATGATTATTATGTTGATGAACATTTGTTTATTAATGAGAAAAATTCAGTAGTTGAAGAACTTAATTCTATTATTAGTGATAATGACTACAAATTTGAAACATTTATTGAACAAAGCTTATATAAAAACCATTGTAGATCATATTCACAAAAATCTAGATTATTAAATGTAAAAAAAACAACAACCAATGATATAATTAAATTTTTTAAAAAGTATTATAATTCAAACAATATTGTTATTGGATTCTATGGAAATCTAAATCTTAACCATGTTGTAAAATTATTTGACAATTTTTATTCTAAACCTACAAAAAATATTAACGTATATTCCTCTGAAAAAGGTTTCCAAGTATCTTTAAATAAAAGAGTTAACTACATTAAAGAAAATAAACCTAATAGCAGTTTGAAAATTGTTTTCAATATTCCATACAAATTTTTTGATGATGAATATTACAATATATTTGCAATTCTGAATATATTATCTTATGATATTAGTTCTATATTAATAAATAGACTAAGAAATATAGAAGGTTTAATATATGATTTATCTGCATTGATGGATTTAGATGAAAACAACAAAAATCTAAGTTTTGTTTATTTTGATACAAATGTTGAATCAAAAAAATTAGTAAAAGTTATATCTATAATTTTAGAAGAACTAAATAATTTGAAAACAAAAATTATAGATAAAGAACTAATAAAAAGATACAAAGAATCATTAAAAATGAAACAAATGAATGATTCATTATCTTTCAATCCCCTTAAAATGTTAGACGAATACGTAAAATATTTATTGTGGGGTGAGAAAATTGTTAAATTTCATGGCGAATATAAAAATTTTTCAAATATAGATGAAAAAACTATTAAAAAAATAGCAAATAAAATATTTAATGTAAACAATATGTATATTTTTTACAATGGTTCTAAAAACCTTAATACTGAAATAAATAAATTATTAAGACCATAATCCACATATACTGCAAATATTATGAACTTCTCTATAACAACCACTAGTTGTTTCTTCTCTAAAAAAAATATGATTACAATTATTTTGTAATTTTTGAGTTAATTTTTTAAGATTTATTTCTAAATCGCGTTTTTCTTGATTTATTCTTTGTAGTTTTTTTTTCATTTCTTTATATTCTTTGTGAATTTTTTGAAATTCGTCATCTTCTTTTAATTCTTTATTACTATTTTCCATAATATAATATATCATTATTTATACTAAATTAATGGCCTTTTTAATATATGGATTTCTACAATTATAAACTAAATCAAAAACATCTTCAACTGCTTCTTCATTATCTTTCTTGAATATCTTCTCACCTTTGAATAAATCTTTAAAATAGTTTATTGGTCCAATTAATTTATTTGAAATAGCCTTTCCTTTAGTTTTATGATTAAAATTTGAATTTCTTTTTGTTGAATAATCTAACAATCCACACATTAATTCATTTACGTTAGGTTCGCTTAAAGTTGTTGAAGATTTATATGCTGTTCTATATGCTTTATGTCTATCTAATAATACTGTTCCAACCAATAAATACATTAAAAAGTATTGGGATGCATAAAAATAATTTCCTTTCCTATAATTTATTAATCCTTTTCTCCAAGATGCACTTAAGTTAGCTTTACTTATATTATTCATTTTAAAAAATCCAACTGCAATTCTATCTATATCTTCTTTCAACTTACCAATATTATCTTTATATTTTTTCATTTGGTAAACTGAATTTCGTGATTTTCTTCTATTATTATTTTTCCTCATTTTTGTCTTTATTGTATTAAATTTTCTACTTCTAAAACTAGAGGCCCTAGCAGATCTGTTATATCTCGATCTCATACTTATTGATGGATTAAAAGTATATAAAGATTTTCTTGTTGACATTAAAATATTAAAATATTAAAATAAAAATATTTATTCAAGTTAAATAAAATAAGACAAAATATTTAGACAAATATTAATTTATTATTAAATTTATTATTAATTTATTATTAATTTATTATTAATTTATCATTATTCTACCAACATATATCCATGCACAAAATCTTTTGCTTTTTTATAATCATTTGTTGATTCTCCATATTGTCCATAACAATCGCCATGAAGAAAGTATCCTAGAACAATATTATCAAATTTATTATGTCTAATATATACACAACAACCCATTCCAATATTTAATATAGTATATAATCCAACATAACCTACTTTTGTTTTATCAAATTCTAGTGTTTCGAGTGTATTTTTAGACTTGATAAAACCATCTTTATAATCTGGGAATCGATTCATAAATAAATCAATGGTTTGGATATTATTATCACTGGACATTATGATATTGAATCAAGTATGAAAATAAAATAAATTTATTGAAAAAATCAAATTTTTTATGTTTTAAAATTTAATTTATCTATTCAAAAGTCTACATATAAAGATTGTTTTTAATATCATAATTGTTTTCATTACAAATTTTTTCCAATTCTGGAATACAATCAATAATGTTTTCGGATTTAATATTACCGAAATAGAATTTTTGTAAAATTGCTGTAGTTATCTTCAAATTTTTAATTTTCTTATAAAATTCATCGAATGATTCAATTTGATTTGGAATAAATGTTTCAAACATCTTTTTGATTTGATTCTTATTTGCGTAACCAAACTCAAATGAATAATCAACACGTCCTGGTCTCTTTAATGCTTTATCCAAAACAAGAGGATGATTTGTTGTCATAATAATAACTTGACCATGAGAATGAGCAATACCATCAAGTGTATTTAATAGAGCACTAAAAGTAATATTATTCTTATTTTCATCATTCTTCTTTCGTGATTCAAATAGACAATCAATATCTTCAATTACTAAAATTGTGTCATCTGGTAGTCTTCTTAATGCCCTCATAAAATCACTATCCTCCATTTTACGCGTAAAACTTAGCAATGCAACACCCATTTCCAATTCTGATGCAATACTATAAACTAAGCTTGTTTTACCCGTCCCAGGATAACCATGAAATAGCATATTCTGTTTATATGGAACTCCATAATTTTCATATCTTGCCTCTTCTTCTTTCGACAAAAATGTTTTTATTGTATTTTTAATTTCAATTTCTTTTCCATCAAGATAAATTGTTTTAAGGTTTCTAGAAATACCTTTTTCAAGTGTCTCCCAATACCCATCATCCCACATATAAATTGTTGTTCTATTTGTCTCCTTTTTCTTATCTAAAATTTCTTGAGAAAAATATTCGATACACTCCTTGAAAAAATTATCGACAATTTCTTTATTTCTCTCTAATGTATTATCGTTATTAATAATTTGAACTTCCATTTCACTATGAAATTGTGTTCCAGCTTCATTAATTAATGGTTTGTCAAATTGAATAATATTAATAATTATATTAGTATTTTCAAAAATTAAATTACTTTTTCCAATATCAAGATGTTTTAGTAGCTGAATTTTATCTAAATTATGGTGGCGTCTCAGTCTTTTTCCAGCACTTATACCAAATCTATTACTATCCGTTGATACAATATTTGTCCCATAACTTGAAATTGCTTTAAAAAGTTGTTCATTATTCGAAATCCGATAAAATACTTCATTTTCTTTAAGATGTATATTGTTTGAATTCCTCTCCATAACAGTTTTTTTTTAATAAATAAATAATAAAATAAATAATAAAATCAATTTTTTAAAAATATAAATCAAAATATAAATCAAATATAAATTAAATATAACCCAAATATAAATTATATTACACCCATAGAGATATGGTATAATTAACTTGTCTAATCAAGTAAGTTATTATTGTAATATTTACAAAAAAATTGAAAAATATATCATCCTCTCTAACATTTAAGATTTTATAGTTTTCAAAAAAATATATTAAGGCAAATATTATATTCCAAACTAAATATTTATTATATCTATAGTTGATTCTTGCATAACTAAATATATATAAACCAAATATAATATACAAAGGAATGTTGTAGTTATCAAAACTCCAATAAACAAAAATATTTAGCCATAAACTTATCGCATATACTCTATGCCAATCTAAAGCTGAAATAATTCCTTTTCGCACTAGTGTCATTAAAAATGCAGCTATTTGTATTGCTAAAAGTGGTGAAAATGCACCATCAATATTTGATAACATAAACATTGTTGCTCCAAATTGTTGATTGGAATGCATCAATGTAACACTTTTTTTATCTTCTTCACTAATATCTTTATTAAACGGCATACCTCTCATAGTTTTTGTTTCTGCCTTGAATTTATTTGTTACTAAATCTGCTAATATCATTGTTAAATTGATAACAAATATATTATATGCCATATCAAGTTTATAATAGAAACATAAACCACATATTACGGATCTAAGTGCAAAAAGTATACTATGAAGTCTAAATTCTTGATATATCATTGGTAGACCTTTATGTCTATTTTGCGGAACATGAAATATAAAGCTAGATAAACTTAGAATACCATGAATAGTAAAAATAAGTGGTGCCTTAGGATTATTTTCTAGGTGCATATATCCAAAACTAAATAAATGATAGTATTGATATATAAAATTTATTAAACATATAATTCCAAGAGATTTATGAATTAATTTTGGATCTTCATTTGTTATTAATTTGTAGAGATTTTGATATTTTATAGCCATTTTTGTTATTTATAAATTACATAATTAACAAATTAAAATCTTAATTGTGTTATTAAAAAAATATCATAAATTTATATTTAAAGAACTTTAATCTTCTTCTTTTATTACACTTAATTTTGGTTTATATGGACCAATAATTAATTTCTTGTTTTTATTTTTATTTTTTTTATAAAATGAATTAAGAACCATTCTCTCATAAATATATTTCTTTTTTAAATAATTAAATCTATTTACTAGTAAAATATTTACATTTATTTTATCAGATGTAAACAGTGAACCAACTATATTAGGTATATGTTGACGCTGATTTTCTTCAATATTTCCATACTGGTTTTCATAATTAATTTCATCTTTCTTTAGAAATTTTATATATATTTGTTCATTCATGCAAATATATTTAAAATAATTTTTTAAAATCTTTACTTTAGGCACTCCTTCTAAATAAAGTTTATATTTTTTAAAGTTACAACTAATATAACATGACATGTTATCGTTTATTTTCAATACCTTACATTTTTGAAATATATATTTTGGTTTTACACTATTTAAATTAGTCATATAAAATTTAGATATAGAAGTAAAACTCATTAATAATAACATAGATATAGTTTAATATTAAAAAACAATATATTTAATTAAATAATGGTCTACGATTTAATAATAATAGGTTTTGGTATATCTGGTATAAGTTTAGCAAAAGAATCTATTAAAAGAAACAAAAAAATATTAATATTAGAAAAGGAGTCAAACTTTGGTGGTGTATGGCACAATGCTCATAAAAATTCTGAGCTACAAACACATAAAACATTTTATGAATTTTGTGAAGAAACTACAATTTCTAAGAGTATTAGACATTATCCAACAAAGAAGATATTATTAAAATATTTAGAAGAGATTGTTATAAAATATAGTCTTAATGAATTTGTTAAATATAATTACACTGTTGAAAAATTAGAGTTAAAAAATGATTTATATATAATTGATGATCAATTTACTTCTAAATATATAGGTATTTGTTGTGGTGTAAATAATAATATTAGAGAGCTAGAATCATTAAAAGACTATACTGGTAAAATTATTTATAGCAAACATTTAGGACAATTTGATTTTAATGAAGTAAAAAATAAAAATATTTTAATAATAGGAAATGGTGCAAGTGCATGTGATGTGATAAAAAATATAGATAATATAGATAATGCTAATAAAGTTATATGTATTTATAGAAAACCTAAATATTTTATAAATAAATTTATATTAGGTCTACCAATAAGTCTTTTTCTCAATGAATTAGTTTTGCTATTTTTCAAAAAGATGAATATTGTATTATATAGATTAATAGTAAAAATCGTGTTTTTAATATTTTTTAGAAATGTATTAGATATACCATATGAAAAAATGAATAGCAGTAATTTAGTTGGAAGTAATATAATTATTTCAAAAATAAAAAATGGATCATTGATATATTCAAAAGAAGAAATAGTATTTGCATATAAGAATAATATTGTATGCTCACAAAATGCACATCTCAATATAGATTATATATTTTGTTGTAATGGTTATGATAGTAATATTAATTTTATAAATAATATTCCAAAAAAAAGATATCTAGGTCTTTTCCATAAAGATTACAAAAATATAGGGTTTATAGGTTATAATCCATCTTATAATTGGCCAAAAATTAGTGAAAAACAAAGTATATTATTTTTAGATTATATTGATAATAAATTTAAAGTAAATAAATACTATGAAAAAAAAATAGTAAGTAACGAAGACTACACTTACAATTTATATGATTTTCTAAAATTATAAGAATATTTATTTAAAGAAAATTATTAGTTAATATATATAAATGGTTTTCAAGGTTATAGAAAGTTTGGAAGAATACAATAATTTTCTTTCTGGAAAAGAGCATGGTGACAATCTTATATTAGCATACTTTACAGCTTCTTGGTGTGGACCTTGTAAATTAGTATCACCTGTTATACAAAGAATTGGCGAAGAAAAAGATTCTGTTGTAGTATTAAAGGTTGATGTAGATGAGTGTGAAGAAGTGTCCAATGGATGCAAAATTGATTGTATGCCAACATTTTTATTTTATAAAAATAAGAATCCGGAGCCAATTCATCGATTTTCTGGAGCAGATTTAGATATGTTAGTTCAAAATATTAATAATTTTCTAGAATCAGATAATTAATTTTGTTTATTTATTATGTTTATTTATAGTAATGATAGAAGTCGGAAAAATAAAGAATGTTATTGACTATATTTTAGGGAGAGAATCTATCTATATTTTATTATTAGTAATTTTGAATATAATTAACTTATGTTTGTTTTACAAAAATAAGAATTTACTTTTATTCATTGGATTACTTTTATTAGTATTTTATTTTATAATATCAGCCAGACCAGATAAGAAAATATTAATTTTAGCAATGACTAATTTCACTTTTTGGGGTGTTATTGCCGAATCATTTATTATAAGAAATACAAACAACGCTTTATATTATAAAGATCCAACAAAACCATTTAATGTTCCATTATGGTTAATACCAATTTATTGTTTATTTTGCATAAGTGCAATTTATACATATAATATATTTAAAATTCTATTTGAATAAAAAACTTAAAAATAAATGTTAATTATAATTATAATGGAAGAATTAAATTTAACCTTAAAATCAGAAAACGATTCAATAAAAACAAAAAACGAAGCTTTATTTAAAAAAACAAAAAACCAACAAAGAACAATTTCAAGACTAAAGAGAATTATTGAAAAACAAAATGGATTTCTCAAAAAAGTAAAACAAAATAATTTAGAAGATAATGAATGGGAGGATTTAGATATTATTTTGAAAGAAGCCGAAGAATGTTAAGAAAAAACAGAAATATTATAACAAATAGTGACGCAAATATAACTGCATTTTTTAAATTATTATATATTAATAAATTTAGTATAAGCGCTATACCAAATGCTAATAAACTATCATGTTTAAGAAAATCATTAAAATAATTATTAATAAACTTTTTCATTAATATAAAATTATATATTTATTAATTATTTTTGTATTTAATTAAGGAATTTTATCTACTTTGATAATCCAAGATGTATTCACATCTTCGGGACTTTTATTAATAATATCGATATCTTCTTCAATGTCCAAATTGTTTTCTAATAAAACAAGATCAAATGGTGCAGCAATTGAGTTAGTTGCTTTAACACTTTCAATTTCAACAATATCTTCATTTTCTTTTATTATATCTCCTTTTTCGTGGAGGAATTCTATATATACCAAGTCAGTTAATTCATCAATTGCTTTTTTTGTTAAGCCCATTTTAGTTGAGTCATTGCCATAACATAGCCATTCATCCGAATCAGTATAATCTATTTTATTTTTTAGAACTAAGGTTCTTGTAAGATTTCTATGTTGTGAAGACATAGTTTTACTAATACTAGATATTCTAGAAAATCTAGAAAGTTGTTTTAATGTATTAGATGAAAACATTTTTATGAACTTAATAACATATTTTTAAGTAATCAATTTAAAATATAATTTAAAATATAATTTAATTTATAATAGGGACATAATTTTTTTACTAATAAGGAATGCAATTGATGCGGTAACAATGCCAAATACTGATAATCTTGTTCCAGTAAAATACCAAGGTTCATTTGTATATTTTGATTGTAATGAACCTAATAAGAATAGTGATATAGTCACACTGATTATTAATTTAATGTATTTATTATTTTTACTATTATTGAATATGAAATACAAAAATATAGGTATAAATCCAAAAAATATGAAGGAAAAAAATGTTATTAATCCATTTTTTACTGGTTTAATTTCATCAACTAAATCATTTTCTTTATAATTTTGTTTAAGTTTAATATCTGCATTTAAACTTAAATAGTCACTTATGCCCATAGACATTCCGTCTGAAATTAATACAGCTAATCCAATAATAAAAATATATTTATAACTTAATTTTGCACCAGTTATTCCAGATATAATATTAAACATTGTTATAATTCCATCAATTCCTCCATAAATTATACTTCTAAGAATATAGTCATTAATCATTATTATAACGTTTGATTATTTTATTATTTTTTTAATTAAATTCAAAATAATTATCTAAATATAATTTATACAATGGTTAGAAAATCAGGACGTGATGGATACAGATCTTTTACTGTAGTTAAAGTTGGAAAACATGGTTCTTGCAAAACTAAAGGACAAGGAGGTAGATTTGTTAACAAGACTCCAGCTGGTGCAGCAAGAAAGGCATTTTCAGAATTTTGCAGAACTAAGAGAATTAAGGGCATTTGCACTCTTATTGTAACAATGAGAGAAACTACTGCTGGTAGTGCCGGTAAGGTTTTCACATACAGAT
>Ga0209634_1003378_pt1 | contig 10782 bp, 11 predicted proteins | sample LinPmetageLP40_FD_184043 | JGI IMG/M metagenome (GOLD analysis project Ga0209634, IMG submission 184043) | Marine viral communities from the Pacific Ocean - LP-40 (SPAdes) (version 2) | ecosystem: Environmental > Aquatic > Marine > Oceanic | place: Pacific Ocean | collected 2010-08-26 | reverse complement strand
CTGTCTATTTTGTTTATAACTTGCGAATAGGCTGGATTGATAGGGAAGCAATACATTGAGAGTATTAGCAGGGTGTAAATATGCTTCAATAGGAGGTTGATATTCATAATTAACTCATGAGTTAATCTATAAACCTAACAAAATGTTGTTTAGTATGCATCCCTGAAAACGATAAATTTAGCAGTGAACATGTATTTAGTCATATTGAATCAAACAGAATAGTTGAACCTATATAGATACTTGCATGCAAGTGAGGGTACATGATAACTGACCAAGAAAAGAGGCGATTACTATAATCTGGTAAAGAACCAGTTGGTGTTGGGGAATTAAAGCAAAAATACTCGTGCAGTATATTAGAAATATAATTTAGTCTTCCACAACTTTGTAATGAAGTTAGTAAACTACAATACTTTCGTATGGATAATAAGCCTCTTTTTTCGCACAAAGTAAAACGGCACGAATAAAAGGAATATACCACCTAGGTACAAAAAAAGAGTCTTTGTAAGATTGCTTGAATTTGATATAGGCTCTGTATTCCCAGAAATCACAAACTGACTCCAATAGTAAGGGTGTGCTTTTAATCCATCATTGCTGTCAAGATATTCTAGTTTTGCATTTCTAAGTGCTATGTTTTTGGGCTTATCATCTGCAAGATATTTATAAAAATCACTCATAATAGTGGCAGTGGATCTGTCGTTGGCCACCCATAGACTCATGACTACGCTTTTACATCCTGCATAGAAAAAACCTCTTGCGAGGTTAAGAACTCCCTCTCCCTTCAGCACCTTGCCGTAGCCCGTATTGCAGGCACTCAATACTGCCATCTCTGCGTTCAGTTGGGTGTTGTACAGTTCAAAAGTGTGAAGATACCCATCATTAAGTGTATCTCTGTGGTCTAAAGTAAATGCTATTTTGGAGTACATAGGGTTTTCGTCATCTACTAGACCGTGAGAAGCAATATGAATAATGTTGTATTTACTGGCTTCCCGTATGAAGTTTTTTTCAGTGGCTTCCGAATCAAGGTAAACTTGAGAGTTGAAATAAGACGAAAGGTTATTTACCTCCTCATTAGTCCAGCTTAATGGTCCCAACTTACTTCTGACAGTATCAGCAGGAGTATTGTAGGCCATCAGGTTATTTTCAAATCTTGGTGCAAAAGCTAATATTTTTCCGTTCGTTTTTTCTCGTGCGGTCTTAGCGTTTTGCATTTCGTTGAAAAGCAGTGTTGCAGAATTTGCATAACTAACTGTGTGTTTTTTGATAAGATAAGGCAGTGAATGGTAATCAATTTCTTTATTATTCACTTCGCTGGTTAATAGTGCTTCAAAAGGAAGAAGCGCAAGTTCTCCATCTGGAACGATAATTAACTCTTTTCCTTTGATTAAAGATTCCACAGGAGCAATTAAGTATTTGTATAGGCTATGTGCAGAAGAGGTGTATTCTTGATAGTTTACCTTTGAATGATTGATTAAGTTTGGATGATGCAGAATATTTCTTAGGGTTTTTAGTTGATTATCGAATAGAGAATTCCTTTTTATTTGTATTACTCCATAATCTGACTTTGTTATCGCAAAAATATAGATATTGCTATCACCCATAAAGTACTCGATGAGTACTTTATTTTCAGTTAATAATTGTCTTTGGACTTCTTGAACAGATATTACTTTAGTACCATATTTTAAACTAAAATAGCTATGATAATTCTTTTCCATTTCTTCTATTAGGGAGTCATATTGGTTACTTAAACCGAAAACTTTCTTCTCATATATGTCCAGCTTTAAACTATCCCCGCGATTCTTTTTATACCTTTCTTCGTACAGTCCTTTTTGATAAAAATTAAGCTCCTTTTTTATGGAGTTTTCGGTTAGGAGTAAATCATTAGGTATTCCTCCGAATTTCTTAGCATAGTTATTATCTAAGACGTTTTTAATAATATTGGCTTTGCTTTTTTCGAAAAGTCTGAAAGATTTGTCCAGATAAGATTTGTCATTGAAAATCTCATATCCTATCTGTAAAGACGCAATATTACCATTATAGACATCTGAAAACAGTGATTGTAATTCTAATCTGTCTTCATTTTTTTTAAATGAAAAATAGATGCCATCATAAATTTCTACGCATAACGAATACGTTTTTATACATGCCAGTAGATCACTGTTGTTCCTTTGTGATTTAAATTTTGAAAATAGCGTTTCTGCTTTATTTACTAATACTTCTAAATAAAGCAGTTCATCATTGTACTTTTTTTTGGGAAGATATGAGTGCTGAGATTTTTCGGTAATATCAATATTACAATCCAACCCTTTTTGTAAATAAGTTAAGGCTTGTTCGTAATTGTTGTTTTTAACCTCAATTTTGGCCAATCCAATATAAGGTTCTGCTAAATGGGGAATTGAATCTGAAAAATAATATTTATAGGTGTCGAGGGATTTTATATAATGTTTTATAGCCAATTCAGCATCTCCTTTTGATTGATAAATATGACCAATAACATAAAATGCCCGAGGTGTACTAACACCTTTGTATTGGACTTTTTCCAAAGTTGAAATGGTCAACTTTTGAAAATAAAGGGCACTATCATAGTCGTCTTTGCTTAAATAATTTAGGGCCATTCCTTCATAAATCGGAGCTATGTCTGAATTTGGTATCTTTTTATACTTTTTATACTCTATGAGAGCTTGTTTATAATAGGATAATGACGAATCATAGTTATTCTTTTTGAAGAATATTAATCCTAGACTATTATAATTATAATTAAGTTCAGGATGAGAAAGACTGTAAATCTTAATTCTATGTTTCAAAGATTGAGAAATATAGTCTTTGGCTTTATCATATTCCCCGGTTAGTATTTTTACGATTCCAATGCCTTCTAAAATATCTGAATATATCAGCAACCTGTCTTTATTAATCTTTTTAAGTATTGAAAGGCCTTTGTTGTAATTGTTCATTGCTATGTCATAGTGTCCTAAGCTTCTATTGATATGGCCAATGTTGTTATAATGATCGGCTATGAACAAATGACTTTTCCCGTAGATGATTTTGTCAATTTCCATAGATTTCAAAAAATGCATTTGTGCAACATTGTAATCCCCAAGACGATAGTAAACTGCACCCAAGTTAAGGTGTGCATTACTGATAAGGTTTATTACTTTAGATGAATCGTTCCTGTTATAAATAATGAGACTTTGTTCAATGTTTTCAATTGCTGATTGAGTTTCATTGCGAAGTGAATGTATGGTGCCAAGAGTAAAATAGATTCTTCCCTCAAGTATATGGTTTTTAGGGAGGTCTCGTTGCACATCATTTAACAGCTTGTTGGCTTTGTTCATTGCTAGATCCAAGTCACCAATACGCCACAAACATTCTATTGTGCTTTCCTCTACATTATATGCTTTTTCAAGCAAATTATTATTTGCGTAGAGCAGTTTAGCCTTTTCACAGTATGCTATGGCTTCGTTGAAATAAGATTCATTAATTAATGAATCGGCTATGCTATAGTAATTGTTAGCCGCCAATGTATCTTTTGTAATTGAATGTTGAGCTACTGCTGTATATGCATAAAATACGGTTGCCAATATTGAAAGAAGTATGCGGCACATATTTGTTGATTTAGCTCCAAAAGCTCCTAATATAGTTGATTTATTTAAACAGGATGACGCAATAACAATAAAACACTTCTTCTGTTTTGTTAATTTTTTTAGTTACATATAGGCAAAAAACATTCATTATGGAGAAGAAAGAAAAATCGATTGAAAAAATGAAAGAGAACAATAGGTTGTTGCAGAATTCAAATGCCAAAATTAATAAAGTGAAAGGAGGAAGTAGCGGTTCGAACATAAGTGGTCTTGCTTTGGGTCTGACAGCCTCCGATTAAATAAAAAAGACCAATCCTTTGGATTGGTCTTTTCACGACTTAGATTATTACGATACACAATAATCTCTAATATATCAACAATAACTTGTGGGGACATCAGCTCCGCCACAAGGAATACCGCAAGAAGCATCTGTTGGAAAGCAGCCTAATCCACAAGTCATATCATTTTGTGCTGTTTGTTCTTGACAATCTTCATTCGTGTCAGGGCAGCCAACAGAGATTTCACAACCTCCAGCGGATCGAAGAACTCTAAGTCCCCCCTTTACAGTATTATCTTCTCCATTTTTGAAATCAGTCACAAAGCTCTTTACTTTTAATTCGCTCAGATTTAATTTTTTGTTTTTCATTTTACTTAAGTTTAATGTTTGAAAATTTATTTACACAGGTTGATTGTGTGAAATAGAAAATTGTTACCCTTTGACATAAAAAAGCTAATAGTGCAAGCTTATGATTGAATAAATCCAATTGATTTTGCTATTGTTGGGAAACAACTTAGGCAAAGAGACAAGGAAATATTCTCGTCACTCTGCATAAGATGTGTTTCGATTTAAAGAATAAGCTTCATCACTAATTCTGAATAATCAATTTCTTTATTATGATCCCATACTCATTCTTGATCCTCACGAAATATATTCCATCATCAAAATCGGAGACATTTAAGGTAGTCTCTGATTCTGAAACTGTTTTAGTCAATACCACCTGCCCTTTGAGATCGACTAAATAAATTGATGCGGGGACTTCGTTATTTGAGTTTTTGATAAGAACAGTTATTTCATCATTCGCTGGATTGGGATATATTAGCGAGTTATCTACTTCTACTTCCAGTTCTGACGATGCTATTTCAGATTCCAAATCAGTTTCATTTGCCATTCTATATTGACCACCTCCTTTTCCTCCTGAAAACAGACCTCCTCCTCCAGTCGTCACATCAATAGGTATTTGCATATTTGTACTTGTTCCACAAGAGTTTGCTGAGTTTACATACACGTAATATCGCCCGGTTTCCATACACTCTATGGTTGCAATAGTTCCATTATTAGATATTAGACTTAATGCAGAGCTATTATTTACCCACCAATTATAAGTTGATGCGCCAGTGCTAGCGGCATTGATATTCACCCAACTAAAGAGAGGAGCCTGAATAGCTGGGACACCATTTGGTATTGCTACAATAGTGGCTGGTTTGCCAATCCATATTGATTTATTTTGATAATCACCAAACTCATTTCTATCATTATACCATACTCTGGCGGATAAAATGTAATACTTGTTCTGTGCGGAGGAGGGGACTGTTAATATCAATTGACCAGATGAAGATATGCTCTGGCCCCACCCGGCAGGAACTTTCCAATCAATCTTGTGATGAAAACATATACCTGTGGCATTTACGGTTGGAGTAAAGACACCTGTTCCTCCTGCGCATAATTTGCCAGGGCCTATAATTCTTGGTTTAGGGTATACTGTGGTAACATACTTAGTTACACCGTACCAATTAAAACACCCCAAACCTCCTGATGCTGATGCTCGAATCGAATAAACCTCTTTATCGGGGCTAGGGAATGCGTATGTAATTGTATCGCCAAATCCAGATGCAACGATAGCGCCATTGGAATTTTTAATAGTCCATTGCGTGCTACCACATTGCCCAAGTATAAACGAAACATCGATTTCGAAAGTGTACTCTTGATAGGGACAGACTGTTGAAGGCCCAGAGATACTTATCCCTGCATAACCTAATGCATAAATGGATAAAATTAGAATTGTTGAAAGTAAAAATGTCTTCATAGTTGATAGGTTTTAATTTAGTGATTTGTCAAAAAAACAAAGCAGTTTAAATATCAATTGCATTGATGCTTAAAATGTTACCTTCTCTTGGAAGAATGTCATTGTGAAGTTTTAGATAAAAGACCAATCATATGATTGGCCTTTTATTTACTAGTCGATATATCAACAATAATTTGCACCTTGGTGACCTATTCTGGCACGATAGGCTCACATGGTTCGATAGTATAAACACAAGATGTATTAGGGCTAATAGATCGGCAAGCAGGAAAAGCTGTAACCCCTCCTTTAACTGTATTAGATTCTACATCTTCAAACCCAGTCACAAAGCTTTTCACTTTCAACTCGTTCAAATTCATTTTTTTGTTTTTCATCTTGTTAAAATTTAATGTTTAAAAATTTATTTTCAAGAGTTGATCGTGTGAAATAGAAAATTATTACCCTCTGGAGGATTTTTCTTGCCTTCATAAGTATAAAAGAGGAGTAAATTTAGTCTTACCAAGCTTCTAAAGCTTGGTAAGACTGCCGAATAACCCCAAGTTAGAGTTGAACAAATCCAAATGCCTTTGCTATTTTGCAGAACGGTTTATGCAAAAAGACAAAGAAACATTAGCGTCAATATTAAAAGGTGATGCAAAAACGCTGACTCAATTGTATCAGGACTGTTTTCCAGCCATCAGACAATTGGTTCTTAGAAACTCGGGACTAATAGAGGATGCAGAGGATATATTTCAGGAAGCATTGGTTGTGCTGTATAGGAAAATCAAGGCGGATAACTTAGTCCTCAAGTGTACACTATCAACTTATATCTATTCGATTTGCCGTAACATGTGGCTGGATAGATTGCGCAGAAAAAGCAGGACAGTAGGTGTGATAGATGGTGATCAGGAGCTCGTTGATCTGGACGATGATGTGATCGCTACGATTTACAAAAATGATCAATATGCGCTCTATCAAAAACATTTCCAAAATATTGGAGAAGGATGTCAAAAATTGTTAACCTTATTTTTCGAAGGGAAAAGCATGAAATTAATTACTCAAATAATGGGGTTTGGCAGCGAGCAATACGCCAGAAAAAGAAAGTTTAATTGCAAAGAAAAATTGGTAAATGGCATTAAAGAAGATCCTTTATTTGATGAGTTAAAACAGGGGAACACTTTGGACATTAATACAATTAACTAAGATGGAGGGGGAAGAGAAAAAATATCACCAGATAGAAAAATACCTAGCAGGGGAGCTACGCGGGAAGGAGTTGCAAGATTTTGAAATAGAGATGCAAAACAATACATTTCTTAGAAAAGAAATTGAGCTTCATAAAGAAGTAGCTAATGCAGTAACGGAGCAAGATATTATGGACTTTAGGAGGTCCGTAAAAACTGTGATTAAAAATACCATTCCCGGTAAAAGTGAAAAACCCATTTTTCGATGGCGCTATGTAGGGATAGCAGCAAGTATAGCTATTGTTATGTTCATTGGAATCAAATATGCTCCATTTAATAAACAGTCAACGCAAGAGTTATATTCATCATATTACACGCCTTATGAGAATTTGATTTCTGGGAGAGGAGATGAGAGTCTTAATGATAGCATTGCCATAGTCATGGTGTATTATGATCAACAAAAGTATGATCAAGTGGTCAAACTCTTAAATACGATGAACATGCATAATAAACCCCTTTTAGAATTATATAAGGGGATAAGTTATTTAAATATTGATGAAATTGAGAAAGCGCATAGTATATTTGGTGGTCTGATAACGAGCGACAATTCGTTTAGGTTGGACGCGCTTTGGTACAATGCACTTGCTTATCTCAAAGAAGGAGATAGGAAAAATTCAAAGATGCTATTGGAAGAAATCATAGCAATATCTGAACATTCCAAGAATGCAAGATTGGCCAGGAATATATTGAGAGACATGTAGTTATGCCGGAACAGGAAGCAGAACAAAATATAGAAATCCGCAGCGAAGAAGTTCAGGAAATCTTAAGCCATATCCCCAATTGGATTATCCGTTGGGGGATTACAGCTATCTTAGGTACTGTTGTCATGATTCTTATATCCAGCTGGTTCATCAAATATCCTGACGTTGTCACGGCAAGGGTTACCATAACTACACCCGTACCTCCAGTGAATATTGTAGCTAAATCGAGTGGGGCAGTCAAGTTTCTCATAAAAGACAATCAAGTTATCAAAAAAAACGAAGCCCTTGGTGTGATTGACAATTCAGCGACTACTGAAGATGTATTTCATCTAATAAATCAATGCGAGGCATTTGCAAAAAATCCGAAAGGTATAAGTATTTCTTTTAAAGGAAATATGAGCTTAGGAAGCCTTCAAAGCACTTATTTACAATTTAGCAAAAGCCTCAACGACTACTTATTATTTGAAGACTTGGAGTACTATAGGAGACAGATCACAATCCTTCAAGCACGTATCAGTCATTATCATGACTTAAACCTCTCCATCGAAAAACAGCTTGTAATACTCAAAAGAGAACTAGGGCTGGCACAACAGAACTTCTGGATGGACTCTACCTTATACACTGAATACGCCTCTACCAAGGCAGAAAAAAACAGAACAGAGTCCATTTTTCTTCAAACCAAAAGAAGTTATGAAACCGCAAAAAGTAGTTTGATAAATAATGAAATTCAAGTAAATCAACTCAACAGTCAAATCGCTGATTTATCAAGTAAAAGAATGGAGCAGGGAAGAAACTTGAAAGAAGCCATCAACCAATCGTTTGAACAGCTGGAAAGTGAGCTTGAAGGCTGGAGACAACAATTTTTACTATCCTCTCCAATTGATGGGACAGTTTCCTTTACCACCTATTGGAGCAACAATCAGTATGTGAAAGCTGGTGATGAAGTGATGACAGTAATAACTGCCGAGACAACTGCATTTGGCAGGGTAGAGATGCCAGTACAGGGATCGGGAAAAGTAGAGATCGGACAAAAAGTAAATATCAAGCTTGATAATTATCCTTATCAAGAATATGGAATGATCCATGGGAAAGTGAAAAGTAAATCTACTGTTCCTAAAAACAATAGCTATACATTGACCTTAGAGCTCCCCAATGGCCTGAATAGCAGTTACAATAAAGAACTGACTTTTGATCGGGAAATGCAGGGAACAGCAGAAATCATCACTAAAGACTTACGGATTATCGAACGGGTCTTTAATCAATTCAGGTCATTGTTAGATAATGCAGGATAGATTTTAGGCATCTGCAAACAATTGAGCAGGAAGAGCATAGAGTTTTCCTTCTCACTCATTTTATAGTTGTCACTATTCTATTCAGTATCGTCAGTAGGTGGACAGACACGACAAGTCTGTCTTAAAGCGCTCCTTGTAGCATCATCAAACCCTCCTTTAAGAGCATTTAATTGGTCTTTTTTTACACTAGTAACAAAGCTCGTGACTTTCAATTCTTTAAGGTAAATTTTTTCTTTTTTCATAGTTAAGCTATTTTATTAAAAATAATCATTTTTAACGGTAAGAAGAAATCAACAGATGGTCGATTGTTTTTTGGACTTGAACCATCAGTAAAAGGTCCATTGAAGTTTTTTTAGTAATACTGATGCTTTGTCACTGTAATGGCTTTCTCCTCGAGATATTTCAAGGAGTAATTCCCGTGCTTTATGTTTATCATTGTTCATTATAAAGGTCAACGCTAAAAACCATTGTGCATGGACAACGATTTGATTATTGTCCGATTTGATTGCTGTTTGAAACGATACGATTGCTTCGTTAGGTTCATCAAGGTTTAAAAAACAATTTCCTTTGTATAAAGCAATTTCATCTTGAATACTACTGTCGCTCATCTTCAAAAAGGCGTCTAATGCCTTTTGATAATCACCTATACTATATTGTTGCATAGCCAACCCATAATTACTAGTGTTCCCAGGTTCACTTCTTGTGATAGGGTTTTCGGGAAAAGGAGAATAATATGCCTCAAACAGTGAACTACTAGAAGGTAAGATAAGATAAGTAATAATCAGGAAGAGTGATACAGCTGCAGCAACAGCATAAGGCCATTTGAGATTCCTTGCATTGGAAGAGGTGAGGTTGATGTTTTTAATTTCCTTTTTAAGCTCCTCTTTAAGTGTTCTCCTTTCCTCTTGTCTGATGGCCACTATCATAGTTCGCTGAAGATCCACTTCTTGAGCAAAATCAGGAGATTGCTTCTCTTTTTCCTTAAAAAGGAGAAGCTCATTTTCATCGAAACTCCCCTCAAAGTATCGTTCTATCAAATTGGTATCGTTTTCAGATAGCGCCATTATTTCTTTTTAACGATTTCTAGCCACTTCTTATAACACCTGGCTTTGGTCACTTTGGCAGTATTGGCATTTGAAAACTCCATTTTGGATGCAATCTCAGTCATGCTGTATTTGTAAATATAAAAGTAACGCAATATTTGTTGACATGATTCCCCCAGCTGCTTGAATGAGCTAAGTGAAAGGTTTAGCAATTCTTCCTTGTATTCTTGGGTTTCATCATTTTCATCATATAAGAACAACGTTACCTCATGTTCTTTCTCTCTTTTCCTATTGGTATAGTAGTCCTTCTCGCGTTTCATATTCACACAAGTAGTAAACACATAGTTGCGAATACTGGTGATATGGGTGATTTTTCCTCGCAACATTTTATCACGAAAATTAAGAATGGCATCCACCAATATATCTTCCGCATCTTCTAGTGGGCATTTGAACTTTCGTTGAATATTAGTGATACAATAAGCACCGTGCTCTTCAAAAATGATTTTCAAATAGTCATTATTGCCACCTCTAAGCTGTTCTTTTAAAGCAGAAAACTCCTCTTGATTCATATATAATAAAATACAGACCACAAGGTTAACAAAAAAATCAGTGATTCATTGTTAACCTTTTGACCCTTATCTCATAATAGTGTGGTGGCAGCCGAAAAACCTGTCTGCCATTAGGCAGAACCATAACAGAGTAGGCATATTTTAAACATTTATTATTATGAAAAATAAAAAAATGAATTTGAGCGAATTGAAAGTGAAAAGCTTTGTGACAGATTTGGAAAAAGAGAAGGAGAATACGGTAAAAGGTGGTCGAAATTCTGAGGGTTATCATGAGTCAAATGGTCCATTTAGTGAATGTTGC
>Ga0209634_1003377_pt1 | contig 10783 bp, 7 predicted proteins | sample LinPmetageLP40_FD_184043 | JGI IMG/M metagenome (GOLD analysis project Ga0209634, IMG submission 184043) | Marine viral communities from the Pacific Ocean - LP-40 (SPAdes) (version 2) | ecosystem: Environmental > Aquatic > Marine > Oceanic | place: Pacific Ocean | collected 2010-08-26 | reverse complement strand
TCAAGCTAAATTGATTTTGGATCTGAATAAGAATCATAATATACATTTTCATAATGGATTAAATTGTATTAATTTTAATTCACAACAGATTGATCAAATGCTTAAATTAAAAGAAATTGGTATTCCTATTTTTTTTTGTATATCATACTCTGATACAATTTTATATACGGAAAAACAAATAAATCAATTTATAGAATTACTAAAAATGGGTGTAAATTATTATTTTGCGAATAAAGTATTAATTAATTTTACTGATGAAAGATTAGAATATTTTTGTACATTAGTTAATAATAATATATGGTTTGCTCGGGCATACAATATTGCTGAACAAATGATATTTTAATTTATAGTTTTTTTGAAACATTATAAAAATATTATTTAAATTATTGTGTATTTAATTAAATAAAAAATATACATAATATTATATTAAATATGTCTAATGAAGAATTAAAAAAATTCAACAAAATTGATTATAGATTAAAATCCATAGATTCTATGATGTCATCGGACACATTAGATAGCATGATTAAACCAAATAGTAATAATTTAGATACTGAAGTAGATAGTAATACAGAAGATATAAGAAATATATTAAATAAAAAATATATAGATTTTACAAAAGCAATTAAAACTCTTGGTGGTAAATTACTTTATATTAAAAGCGGGGCTACTGGACATACATTTAAAGGTGTTCATGCTTCTAATTCAAATAGACCAAACTATGCAGTGAAAATAGTAGCATATCCAAAAAAAGAATTTTATGGAGATATGTATAATTCAAAGAGGCCCGAAAATACAGAATTATTAATGATTAAAAAGCTAGCATATTTTGTTAAAAAAAAACAAACTCCTCATATAGTTTTACCAATTACTACTTTTAATACAAGTATAAAACCATTTATTTCATTACCAAAAGATAATATTGTAAATAATAAAAAATTTGATGAATTTGTTAAAAGATATAAAAAAGGAGATTATTATGAAAATGTGTCAGTATTAATTTCAGAATGGGCAAATGCTGGTGATTTACTTGATTACATTAAAAATAATTACAAAGAATTAAAATTAAAACATTGGAAAGCTTTATTCTTTCAATTCTTATCAGTATTAGCTATTGTTCAAAATAAATATCCTACTTTTAGGCATAATGATTTAAAAGCAAATAATATTCTAGTTCATAAAATACCTCTAGATAAAATATCGAGTAATAAATTTCAATATAAAATAAATGACCAAATTTATATCGTACCAAATATTGGCTTACAGATTAAACTTTGGGATTTTGATTTTGCATGTATTCCTGGTATTATAGACAATAATAAGGTAAATTCAGAATGGACTAATAAAATAAATATTAGACCCGAACAAAATAGATATTATGATGTTCATTATTTTTTTAATACTTTAGCTAAAAAAGGATTTTTTCCTGATTTATTAAATGAAAAAGTTGTACCATTAAAAATTATAGAATTTTTTAATAGAATTGTTCCAACTGAATATAGAAAAGGTGATAATGTAACGGAAAGAGGAAGAATATTAGTAAAAGAAGAATATATTATACCAGATCAAATTTTAAAAACAGATCCATTATTTGCTTCATACAGAGTTAATTAATTCACTGGTAACATACTCACTAGTAGTTTCATAATCATTTAGCTTATTGGTATTACTTTTTATAAATATACTATTTTTTTGGGGTTTTTTAAATATGATTAATAATAATATTATAATAAGAATAATAATTGTCATTATAATATTAATTAGATAATATTAACTTAATGTATCCATAAACTCATCTGATGGATCAAAATCATCAAAAAGATCATCTTCTTCATAATCGTCCAAATCTAATGAAGTTTGTTCTTGCTTTTTATCATATTCTTTTTCTTTTTCTTCTTCTTTTTGTTTTTCATCTATTTCATTAACATCTACAAGTTCTTGATAAGAGCCTACTACTCTTAAACTTTCATCAATATAAGGTGCATCTGATAATAAAACTTTACTAAAACTTCTAATTTGTATATTTGATAATTCTACAAAATAATTATTGTAATTATCTATGATAATATTAACAATCATAAGTGCTAATATAGATTTATTAACCATATTAGAATTAAAATTTAATAATTTTTTGAAATTTTCTATTAAATAGAAAATTAGTATATTATCTGCATTATTTAATTTAAATAAGATACTTGTATCAATATATTCTTTACTAAGTTTAAAATCTAAATATTTAGAACTTATTTCTGATAGTTTTAAATTATTACTAATTACACTAAGTTTACTAAAAATACTTTTACCTTCTTCTGAAATATTAAATTTATTTATTTTATTTTTGAACGATATTACTGTTTTATTTTTCTTTTCTTTGAATCTATATTTTACTTTGTTTATTATGCTATTTGTAAATACTAATATTTGTTTTAGATTTGTAATTCTATATTTTACTAAATCATTAATTATATTTTTTTTAACATCTTTATCTTCTAAATTTAAATCTTTATTCTTATTATTTAATGTATATACATTTACAAATTTATTTGATAAACCTAAATATAGTAATTGATCTTTAACAGAGTACTTAATTTCTAAAAATGTTTTGATCTTTAATTTTATATATTTTTTACCATCATTATAACCCAAATATTGTTTTGTTAAAAAATCATAATATAATGTTACTGAATTTAAATTATCTTTAAAATAGTAAACAGTTTTCTTGAAAAATTCATTATTATCAATCTTTATTCTATTTTCTCTTGATGATATTATTATCTTATTTTTTTTAATATTTCCTAAATGATCATGATCAATATAATACATTGTTTCTTTTAGAAAAATATCATTATTATTAATTTTTAATTTAGAACTAATTATACTTGATAAAAAATTAATAAATTCTTCTATATAATTTTCTATATTTGTATCACCATATTTTTTAACTAAATTACCAACATATGATTTACTTTTAGTTTCTTTTTCTAATTGATTATTTCTATTAATTTTATTATTATCTAATTTTTCATTTACTTTTTTAATTTTATTTTTTTCTAAATTTGATTCTAGAATAAGTAAATCTTTTTCACTATACTCATGATCTGCTTTTTTATTACAATATACACAAATATTATCTTTTAATGAATAATTATGTAATTTTCCCGTTATACAATATGTTTTAGCAATTTTACGAAGTTTTGTAAATTTTAATTCTCTTAAGATTGATGGATTATTATTTTTAATATTCTTAACTTCAGAATATTTTTTATTACAAATTGAACAAACTAAATCATTATTAACGAAAGACCAATTATGAAAACTACCATTTATACAATTAGACAAATTATTTAATTCTGAAGTATTAACATGATGATATATTTTATCCATTTCTATTTTTTTACTATTACAAAAAATCTTATGATGGACTAGTTTAACTATAAAATCAGAAGTATAATTAAAATTACCATTTATTTTAATATTATTTATATTTTTTTTAATAAATGTTATTTTTTTTGTATCTTTATCAAATTTAACAAATTTATTTATTTCTTGGTTAATTCTATTAAGAGTAGTTTTATCATTATAAACTGATTTTAATTTTTGTAAAAATCTATTTACAATAATTTCATATAAGAAATTTTTATTTTTTTCAGTATTAGCTTCTATAATTGAGTTAATTAGATCAATAATAGTATGAATGATTATTTTTTGTGTATTAAATTTTTGTGATTTATCTTGATTATCCCATAACCAAATATAATTTGTAGTTATCATACAAGAAAAATAAAATATAACATAACACAATAAAGGTAAATTAGAAATTGGTATTTTATCTTTTTCATTCATTCTTAAGAAAATATTAGTAAAAATATTTTTACCTACTTTTTCAAATAAAAAGTAATTACATAATTTATCTTCTTTTAATTGTAGTATTTGTCCAGTATTAATTTCGATTATTAATAAAAATATTAAATAAGCAATTACATTATTATATTTTATTTTTTTGTAATAATCTGTGTCTGTAGAACTAGTTAAAAAGATTTCGTCTTTTAGTTCAAAGAAAAATAGATTTGTTAAATCTTTATGAATATTATATGTTTCAGCATTTATTTTTTTTCTACTTTCAAAATTTTTTTTTAAATATTCAGTATGAATAAAAATTAAATCTAAAATATCTTTCATAACCATTCTTCTTCTTAGTTTTATAATAGGTGTATTTCCCAAATAATAACTCAAATTTAAGGTATAACAAATTTTCTCTATGTTTTTTTCAAGATTTCTAATAGTTCTTGTAAATTTTTTATATTTTGGAATATCAAAAAGATTACCTGTTACTGCTAAATTAGTAGTTAAAAATGTATCTAATTCTTCTACATATGTACCCTCATATACAAACTTTTTTAAATTTAATAATTCACCACAACTTTTACAAACAAAATCATTGTTAACATTTGTTTTAACATATTTTTTTACAAAATTAAAAACTTCTTGGTTAAAAGTATCATTTTTTTTTGATAGTTTATTTATTTCATTCCATTTAATATAATGATAACACATAGGTTTACTTGTTTCTTCATCTAAATCTATTTTAGTTTTATCTTCCCCTAAAAATATAATATTTTCTTCTTCTTTTTTTAAACTTGATACTTTTAATTTTACTCTTTTTATATTTTCTTCTTTATCATCTAAATTTTTAGAAATTAAAAGTTTATTTTTTATAAAATAATTTCTTAGTTTATTTGTTATTTTTAAATTTATTTTTTTATCCAAACTATATTCATTTGTATAATCTTTTAGTAAATTATCTAATTCTGATATATTTTTAATTTTTTTTTTTTCAATTATATTTTTAATAGTATTTTCTAAATTTTGTTGAAATTGTAAAAATATTTCTTCTAGTATGTTTTTAATATATTTATCTGTATCAAATGTAGATAAATTTTTATATTCACTTAATTTAACTTTATCTGTTTTATTATCAAATAACCAATAAAATAAATTTGATGATGATGAATTAAATTTCTCTATAAATTTGTTAAATCCATTTTCTGAATTATTTTCTTTAACATTTATTAAATCTGTTTGTTTAAAACATTCTAAAGGTAATTTTTTTGGATTAAATGCTACCCCTATTATATTAATATCAAGATTTGGATGAGATACTCTCAATTCTAATGGTATATTTTTTTTTGATGTGATATTGTTGACTCTAATACTTTGAATCATTTCTTTTGGTCTTAATTTAAATCCATCTTTACTAAAATCTTTAAAATTAACATAAGAATATTTTCTAATGTTTTTAAGATCAAATAAAAAATCAATATCTGTTGTTTTATCAGAATTTTCTAATTTATTTATAACATTATTTTCTTCATTATCATTATATAAAATAGCAGTTCTTTGTTCTAACGGTTTATAAATTAAAGATGATATACTATTTCTTAAATTTTCATTTTTATCATATATTTTAGAATGTAAATTTTTTACTCTATTAACTTTACTAATTACATATTTAATTTTTGTAGAGTCTCTATCTTTTAGATTATCCTCTTGTGTAAATTTATCTTTGGTATATTTTTCTGAATCTTTATGGAATCTCAAAAAATCTTCAGATATCGGTACTAAAATTTTTTGAGAGAATAAAAAATCTATTATATCATTATTACTAACTATTTTTAGATCGTCTTCTTTATTTTCAACTAGATAATTATAAAAATTAGTAACCAAGTCTTTTTTAAAATTGTCAACACCGAGTAATTTTTCAAATATTTTATAATCTATTATTTTTGTTCTATTTGAATATACTACTTCAATAAACTTATATTCAGCATTTTCTATTTCTTTCTCATTTAACATATCAATTATATCTAATTTTTCATCTAAAATATAAATAAACCTAAATAAGAATGTTTTTATGATATTATGAAAGTTATCTTTTATAAAAAAATATTGATTTACATAATCTTCTCCTAATTCATTAAAAACTTTTATTGTTTCCTCGTATTTTATTGGTTCATTTAGGAGAATAATTTTTACTTTTTCAATATCTTTAATTTTATTTAGATCAATTAAATGTTTAATAATTTGATAAAACTCAATAATTTTATTATTATTTTCACTGTTAAAAAAGTTATCAATTTCAAATGTAGAATCTTTTTGAGATTTACTAATTTCAATTATATTTGTTATAAATAAATCCCTATTTCCACTATAATAATATCCTATTCCTAAATAAATATAGAAAGCAATATATCTTTTTAAAATTTCTTTAATTCTTATTACTAGTGAATCTTTTTTTACAATTGATTTTATCTCATTATCGTTTATTTTACTATAAAATTGTTTTATTTCATTAATAATGTTATTTTGATATTTTACAAAGTTACTTGTATTTTTAAATTTATCAAAATATTTTTTTTTATCTAAAAATATATTTAAATTATTAATTATGTTGTCAAATAAATTATCAATTTGATTTATATACATTTTAATTATAATATATTTTAGAATAAATATATTATAATTTAAATTTATTTTTTTCTAAACAAATATATATAATGTCCGTATCTAATTTCTTAGATGACTTAATTAGTGCAGAATATAAAGCAGATACTGCTTTACCAAAATGGATTGATATTTTAGATATTAATAATCAAGAACAACAAGGTGGTTCAAATTTAAGTGTAACTTCTAATAACTTTATGACAGAAATTAACTCTAATGAAATTAATAATCTTGTTAATTTACTTACATCCGAACAAATGGAAACAGAAACAGAAGAATTAGAAGGTAAATTAAGGAGTTTATTACAAAAAGGTGGTAAAAGAAGAAGATCATCAGCTAAAAAATCCAGAAAATCTAGAAAATCTAGAAAATCTAAAAAATCTAAAAAATCTAAATCTAGAAAATCCAAAAAATCTAGAAGATCTCGAAGAAGATCAAAAAGTATGAAAGGAGGTGCTAGAAGATCAAGATCTAGAAAAGGATCATCTTCTAAAAAATCCAGAAAATCTAAAAAATCTAGAAAATCTAGAAAATCCAAAAAATCTAGAAGAAGATCAAAAAGTATGAAAGGAGGTGCTAGAAGATCAAGAAGATCATCTTCTAAAAAATCTAGAAAATCCAGAAAATCCAGAAAATCTAGAAAATCCAAAAAATCTAAAAAATCCAAATCAAGAAAATCCAGAAGAAGATCAAAAAGTATGAAAGGAGGTGCTAAAAAATCAAGAAAATCTAAAAAATCTAAAAAATCCAAAAAATCCAAAAAATCCAAATCAAGAAAATCTAGAAGATCTCGAAGAAGATCAAAAAGTATGAAAGGAGGTGCTAGAAGATCAAAAAGATCATCTTCTAAAAAATCCAAAAAATCCAGAAAATCCAAAAAATCCAAAAAATCCAGAAAATCCAAAAAATCCAAATCTAGAAAATCAAGAAAAAGTATGAAAGGTTCACATGAAGGTTGTGCACCATGCCCACCATGTGAAAAGAAAAAGAAGAAAAGACCAGCACCTGCCCATTCTGAATTACAAGTTAAAGTAATTAAAAAAATTGGAGAAAAACATGACATTAACTATAGAGAAGCAATTGGAAAACTTAAAGAAACTGTTTCAAAAGCAATTGGTGATAGTTGGGATGATGTTAAAGCAAAAGGTTCTATGACATGGATTGAAGCCCTCGAAAAAACTATGGATTATTTAAAAAATAATTAAAAGATGTGGACTTAATTTATATAATCTAATTTTAAATAATGAATAACAAAATTATTTTAATAATATTATTACTATTATTAATAATAATTCGTATTAACTATAGTTATAACAATATAATTAAAAAAGAATTTAATATTGCTCCAGTAAAAAATTGTTTTGGATTTCCTCATTTTGTTCATACGATAGAATATTTTTATAATGCTCTTGATTTTGCTGTAGAAGAACAAAATGAAAAAATTAACATTATTTTACCTAAATCATATAAATCTAATTATGTTAATAAATTTTTAGAAATAGCAAATAAAAAAATTAAAAATATAAATTTTACAAAGAGAAAAATAAATGTAAAATATTTAAATTATGAATTTAATCACGATAAAGAATTATTTGAAGCAAATTTTAAATACCAAAATAATATAAATAAATTAATGGCTTACAAATGGTTTAGAAATATTAATACACCCAATAAATTAAGAGAATTATTTATAGATAAAAAATTTAAGAATAATAACGAAATTAAAATAGGTATTATAGATAGAAAAAAGGATAGGAATATTACTAATTTAAATGAAATAATTAATTATCTAAAAATAAATTTTAATTATGATATAAATGTTACATATTTTAATGATAAAGATTTTGAATATCAAATAAATTTTTTTTATGATCATAAAATTATTATTTCATGTCATGGTGCTGAGTTATGTAGTATTCCATTCGCTAAAAATAATTCATTAATTATAGAATGTTGTAGTAATTTTTGGCATCCATATTATTATTTTCCTGGATTATCTTTAACTTCTGGTAAAACACATGTTATGACAGGATTTAATAATAATAACTTTCCAAAGTTTTATAATATTTCAAAAAATAAAGATGCTAGTTTATATTTAGATAAATTTAAAATAATAAGTATAATTAAAAAATATTTAAGTAATCAATTAGATAATAAAATTATTCATATATTTTAATAAATTTTTTTAATATATTAAATTTTTTTTTATTATTACTAATATTAGTCAAAATTTCTAATATTTGTATTTGTTTTCTTTTTGTTTTTTCCCTATCTGTAAACATATCAAAAGCATCACCTCCGCCTATATCTGTTTGCCAAATTTTATTTTTACATTTACTTGATATACCATTAAATATTTGTGGTGTATGTCCTACAATAATATCAATACCTGATATATCTATATTATTTGTATTTTTTAAATAATTAATTGGTAATAATTTGTTTAGTGGATGTAATAATTCTTTACATTTTTTTTCATCATATTTTTTATTACCAAATATTCTATTCCATAATGGAGAATTTTTAGGATCTGATATAACATCAAAAAATTGTTCAGGATTATTTAATCTATTCATTAAATATAAAGTTATAATATCATTAATTTTATCTATATCATATTTTTTTGCTATTTCTGGTACTATTCCGGCATGAACAAATAAATTATTTCCGATTAATAAAGCTAATTTTCTTGTACACGCAATAAAATTTGCTATTTCATTACCTGGTTTAAAAGCATCTTTTCTAGCTTCTTCAAGTGATGTAAATGTTTTTCCTTTAGAATTATAATTTGAAAAATATGAATCATTTAAATTTTCATAAGATACATATGCAAAATTACCTTCTACATTCATTAATTCATGATTTCCTATAATTGAATAAACTGCACCACCTAATTTTGATGCTTCCTCGTGTAAATTAGTAAAATATTTTAAAATTTTTACATCATCTGCTTTATCATTTTTTTTTGTATTTGGATTATTACATTTATTTTTACCATCAAATCTACAACTGTCTATTTGATCTCCTACCTGAACAATTACTGTTTCTCTATACTTTGGATTATTTGTCCATTTTCCTTGTTTATTTAATACTTTAGCTAATTTTAAACTTTCAATCATTAAATTATAATCGCCGTGAATGTCGCCAATTACTACAATTCTTTTTACAGCAGGTAATATATTTGGTAAATACTGGTTTGAACATTTTTCATTCCATACTCTTAAAAATTTTTTTTTAAAACTATCTATTTCTTCCATTATAATTACATTAGAAAAATAATTAAATAAATAAATACTATAAATACTATTATGAATTATTTTAAAAATACAATTTCAGTGATATCAGGCGGTTCAAGGGGAATTGGAAAACAAATGGCAATTGAATTAGCAAAAAAAGGCAGTAGTGTTTTTATTATTGGTAAAACACTTAATAGTAACGATTCTAAACTTGAAGGTTCACTTGAAGAAACTACTGAAGAGATAAAATCATTTGGTGGTTCTTGTGAACCAGTCAAACTAGATTTAAGAAACCGTGATGATATAAATAATAAAATAAGTTTATTACCAAATAAAATAGATATTTTAATTAATAATGCTTCTGCTATAACTAGAGATGATACTACTATCATTACTAGTAAAAAATATAATTTAATAAATGAAGTTAATTCTCAAGGTACCTTCTTTCTTACGAAAAATATGATACCAAAATTAAAAAATTCTAGTAATCCTAGAGTATTAACTATATCTCCAAATATTCATTTTGATAAAGAATGGTTTAAAATAGCAGGAGTTCCATATACAATTTCCAAAATGAATATGAGCATGTATTCATTGGGATGGAGTGAAGAATTTAAAAACGAAATTGCTTTTAATTGTTTATGGCCTAAAAGAATAGTTAAAACAGATGCTATCAAATTACTTATGGGTGCTAAGGGTTTACATTTAGCTAGAGATCCTAAAATAATGTCAGATGCTATGATTAAAGTTTTGGAAAATAATGTTGATTATTCCGGTAATTTCTTAATCGATGAAGAAGTCTTAACTGAAGCAGGTGTTAATATAAAACAATATGGTAATACAAAAGCTATGATTGACTATTATGTTGATAGTCCAGGTATGATAATGTCTAACTTGTCAAAATTTTTATAAAATAATTTTTAGAAATACGACATGATATAGTTGTAAACAGTACCACAGAAGGTAGTACTGTTTTGGTTAACAATATTTTCACTAGTAAGAATCTTTCCATTACTTTCTAGTGAAAAGTTAACCGAAACAGTACT
>Ga0209634_1003376_pt1 | contig 10784 bp, 10 predicted proteins | sample LinPmetageLP40_FD_184043 | JGI IMG/M metagenome (GOLD analysis project Ga0209634, IMG submission 184043) | Marine viral communities from the Pacific Ocean - LP-40 (SPAdes) (version 2) | ecosystem: Environmental > Aquatic > Marine > Oceanic | place: Pacific Ocean | collected 2010-08-26 | reverse complement strand
CGGCGCGGTGATCCTTGGGGGCCATATCAACCAAATAGGTTGAGCGCCCCTGCCGCACGCCGTGGTAAGCGATCATCAGAATAAACAGCACCGAAGGCATCGCCCAGACCGCCTCTGCCATACCGAGGAACCACAAAATCACCGCCAGCGCCATCGCCACCGCGCCGACGATCCCGGTCAACATCAGCACCCGACGGCTCGACGTATCCGACAGCCGCCCCCAGACGTAGGAGCTCAGCAATGACGCCAGCGCCGAGGCCAGCACCAAGGCGCCCAACTGCCCCAGCTGACCTGCCTCGGAAGACCCGGCCAGCACCACCAGATAGGGCGGCGCAAGAGCAGTAGAGACCAAAAGCCCGCGCACCAGAATGAACAACCACAGGTCGCGATTGCCGCGCAGCAATTTGAAATCGACGCCACTGCTCTTTTCGGTCTTGCTTGGCGTTTCTTCGATTGTGGAGAATAAAAGTGCCGCCGCGACCCAAAGCCCTGCCGCCAGCGCAATCGCGGCCACAACGACGCCCCGGCTCTGAAACAGCCCCGACATCAGCAATCCGGCAAAGATCACCACCCCGACCGAGGACACAGACCCCGCCAGCCCCGTCACGGACCCGCGCCGGGTTTTGCCCACTGTCTTGCCCAAAATTTCTTTGAATGACACCGAACAGGCCGCCCGGCAAACGGCAAGCAGCGCAAGGGCTGCACAGATGGCATAGCCCGCCGTGGCCCCCTCAAGGCTTAGCGCCGCCAAGGCGATCAGCGCCGCCGCCACGCCCTGCCCGACCGATCCCCAGACCCACGCCCATTTGCGCCGTGCCGTACGTTGCACCACGCCCGCCAGCGCGATCTGCGGCAAAAGCGACCCGGCCTCCCGGATCGGCACCAAGGCCCCCGCAAGAACCGCAGGCGCGCCAAGGGCACTCAAAAGCCACGCCAGCACCAGCTTGGGATCAATCAATCCGTCGGCCACTTTGGTCATCGACAGCGACACGATATGGCGCAGCCCATTGCGCGCCTCGGCTTGCTGCGCCTTGTCGTCCAACCCCGGCGCAGGGTCGTCCGCCCCCGAAATCGTCTCGAAAGCGCGCTGCGCGGTGTCGTCTTGCATCTGGCCGTTCCTCGTTGTGTCCCGCCTGACATAGCGCACCGCCTGCATGGCGCAACTTCCCCGCACAAGCTCTGCTTGCATTGACAAGACGCCCCCGCCCCGCCAAATAGACGCAACACATAACCCGCAACCGGGCGTCTCGTAGGCGCCAAACCGACGAGGAGCGCCCAAGATGGCCCAAATCTCCCTCACCCTTCCCGATGGCAACGCACGGCAATATGACGCAGGTATAACTGCGGGCGACGTGGCCAACGACATCTCGAAGTCGCTTGGCAAGAAGGCGATCAGTGCGACCGTGGATGGTGCGCATGTCGATCTGGCGTGGCCAATCAACGCCGATGCCGACATCGCGATCCATACCATGGCGGACGAAGATCAGGCCAACGAATTGCTGCGCCATGACCTTGCGCATATCATGGCCCGCGCCGTTCAGGAAATCTGGCCAGAGACCAAAGTGACCATCGGGCCGGTCATCAAGGATGGTTGGTATTACGATTTTGACCGCAAGGAACCGTTTTCCCCCGAAGATCTTGGTCTGATCGAAAAGAAGATGAAAGAGATCATCAACAAGCGTGACGCTATCCGCACCGAAGTATGGGACCGCCCCCGCGCCATCAAACATTACGAAGACCTGAACGAACCCTACAAGGTCGAACTTATCGACGCGATCCCCGGCGATGAGCCGCTGCGCATGTATTGGCACGGTGACTGGCAGGATTTGTGCAGAGGTCCGCATCTTCAGCACACCGGACAGGTTCCCGGCGACGCGTTTAAACTGATGTCCATTGCCGGTGCATACTGGCGCGGCGACAGCAACCGCCCCATGTTGCAGCGCATCTACGGTGTCGCCTTCACCGGCAAGGAGAAACTGCGCGCCCACCTGAATATGCTTGAAGAAGCCGCCAAGCGCGACCACCGCAAGCTGGGTCGCGAGATGAACCTGTTTCACATGCAAGAAGAAGCACCCGGACAGGTTTTCTGGCACCCCAACGGGTGGCTGATCTATACCCAGCTTCAAGACTATATGCGCCGCAAACAACGCAAGGGTGGCTATGTCGAGGTGAATACGCCCCAGGTTGTCGATCGCAAACTTTGGGAAGCGTCGGGCCATTGGGAAAAATACCAAGACCACATGTTCATCGTGGAAGTCGATGAAGAACATGCGCGGGAAAAAGCCGTCAACGCGCTTAAACCGATGAACTGCCCCTGCCACGTTCAGGTTTTCAACCAGGGTTTGAAATCCTATCGGGACTTGCCGTTGCGCATGGCTGAGTTCGGTTCGTGCAATCGGTATGAACCCTCTGGGGCTCTTCACGGCATCATGCGGGTGCGCGGATTTACCCAGGACGACGGACATATTTTCTGCACCGAAGACCAGATCGAAGCGGAAACCGCCACATTCATCGCGTTCCTGTCTGAGATCTACAAAGATCTCGGTTTTGAAAGCTTCAGCGTCAAATTTTCAGACCGCCCCGAAAAACGCTCAGGCTCTGACGAGGTGTGGGACAAAGCGGAATCCGCCCTTTTGTCTGCCACCCGCGCTGCCGGTATTGAACCGACGTTGAATCCCGGCGAAGGCGCGTTCTACGGCCCAAAGCTTGAATTTGTATTGACCGATGCCATTGGCCGCGATTGGCAGTGTGGCACCCACCAGGTTGATTTTGTGCTGCCGGAACGGTTGGATGCGTCCTATATCGGGTCGGACGGCGCGAAGCACCGTCCTGTGATGCTGCATCGGGCGACCTTGGGGTCATTTGAACGGTTTATCGGGATTCTGATCGAAGAACATGCGGGCAAGCTGCCGTTCTGGCTGGCTCCGCGCCAGGTCGTCGTTGCATCCATCACCTCAGACGCAGATGACTATGTCCGCGAGGTTGTTGCGACGCTACAAGCACAAGGTGTGCGCGCCGAGGCCGATGTGCGCAATGAAAAGATCAACTATAAGGTGCGCGAGCATTCGGTCGGCAAAGTGCCTGTCATTCTGGCGGTCGGCGCACGTGAAGTGGAAGAGAAGACTGTCTCGGTCAGACGCTTGGGCGAAAAGCAGACTTCGGTCCAACCTTTGGCCGAGGTGGCGGACGCTTTGGCGCTTGAGGCCACCCCCCCCGATTTGCGCCGCTGACTGAAACATTCGTAATTATTTCGCGACCGCATTGTTTGGAATATAACTGAATATTTCAACAATGCGGTTACGATCCGTGATAATTTACCGATTGTTACAAGAAACCTACCCAAATACTGACGCGGCTGTGACACACTGCTACGTGAGTGGATTTGTCGCAGGTTCGCGGATTTACTTGTCTTATCACCCATCAAACCAAACCATTAGAAGGACGAACATATGTCAGCTACTATGAAATCCCTTGCGGTCGCCGGAGCGATCGCCGCGGCAATGTCCGCACCCGCTACCAGCGCCAACGCGGCCTCGAAAGAAAAATGCTATGGCGTTTCGCTCGCGGGTAAAAACGACTGTGCAGCCGGTCCCGGTACGACCTGCGCCGGCACATCGGTCAATGACTATCAAGGCAACTCGTGGACATTGGTTGATGCGGGAACGTGCGAAACCATGGAATTGCCCAATGCGGCAGACGGTTCCAAGCGCACCGGTTCGCTGGAAGCATTGACCCGCGACGTTCCTAGCTAAGCCTACAGAGGCGCATGATATCAATGGTTTCATGCGCCGCCGTCAGACCGCGCCAACCTCGAGGGGAGACATGTCATGCTTGACAGTACCAGACAATTTGACCGGCTCCCCAATACGCCTGGCGTAGGATATAAACCTCAGCATTTCAAACAGCTCTGCGACGATCCTGATCCAGTTGAATGGATTGAGGTGCATGCGGAAAACTATATGGGTGACGGCGGCCGCCCCCGCGCGCAGCTTGCCGCGCTGTCTGAAAGGTTCGCCCTTTCGATCCACGGGGTTGGACTTAGCATCGGAGGAGAAATGCCGCTGGATGTCGACCACCTTAAACGGTTGAAAGCCCTATGCGATTGGGCAAAACCGGCCAGTTTCTCGGAACATCTTGCATGGTCCACCCACGGTTCAGAGTTCCTGAACGACCTTCTTCCGCTTCCCTATACACCAGCGACGCTGGCGCGTGTTGCGGATCACATCAATCAGGTTCAAGACACGTTAGGTAGAAAGATGCTGCTGGAAAACCCATCCAGCTATCTTGTTTTTGCTGAATCAACCTTATCTGAAACTGACTTTATTGCCGAAGTTGTCCACAAGACTTCCTGCGGTCTCTTGCTGGATGTCAACAATGTGTTCATTTCATCAGTGAATCTTGGCATATCTGCGTCCCACTACATTGATGCCTATCCGATTAACCATGTTCACGAGATTCACGTCGGGGGCCACGATACGCAAACCGACGATTCCGGCGCGCCGCTCTTGATCGACACACACGGTCAACCAGTGGATGAGCCAGTTTGGGAGCTTTTGAAATACACGTTGGGCAAAACCGGTCCCAAGCCAGTATTGGTTGAATGGGACAACGACGTGCCCGATTGGCCCGCGCTACAAGCCGAAACCAAACGCATCGCAGAGGTTCTGGCCGCATGACATCCCTTGATACATTCCGCTTGGGGTTGCTCGATCCCGGCTACCCCGCCCCTAAGGGTCTGGAAAACGGCACCCGCCAGGCCGCAGGCAATCGCTATGACGTCTACCGCAACAACGTCACACATTCGCTGATCGCCGCACTTCGGACAGCCTTTCCGCTGGTATACAAAATTCTGGGCGGAAAAAGCTTTGACACCCTGGCACCGGCGTTTGTACGGGCGCACCCGCCCCGTTCTCCTTTGATGATGCATTATGGCGCTGAATTTCCTCAGTTTCTGGCCGACATGCCAGAGCTTTCCAAGTTTGGGTATCTGGCAGATTGCGCCAAGCTAGACCTTGCTTTTCGCGCGTCATACCATGCGGCGGACACTGTTCCGATTGACCCCACCGTGCTTCAATCTCTGCCGCTGGACGTGTTGATGCAGGAAAGGATGTTGCTTGCGGCCTCCACGCGCATCCTGCGATCCAACTGGCCGATATTCGACATCTGGCGCTTCAACAATGTCGCGGACGCGCCAAAACCCACACCGCAGGCGCAGGATGTCTTGATAACGCGTCCTGAATTCGACCCCCAACCCTACCTGTTACCGATGGGTGCTGCCTTTTGGCTGAATAGGCTCGGCATGGGTGATACATTTGAACAAGCATACGATGCAGCCTTGGCCGCCACGCCAGAATTTGATCTCTCGAAAAGCTTGATTGTAGCATTCCAAAGCGCTGCGTTCTGCAAAGTTCAGGGTTTTTGAGATGCTGAGACCCCTGAACATCTATGGCAATATCGTAGCTAATATGGCGGATCAGGAATGGATCATTCCAACTTGTGGCCGCCTGCTTTTTGCTGCGACCCTTTTTATGTATTTCATCAATTCCGGCTTAACCAAGATTGGCCAAGGGTTTAGCGGTGCATTATCGCCCTCGATGGGCGCATATGTCCAAATTCTCCCCAAAGCGTTCGAGGCCGCCGGTTATGATCCGTCGGGTTTGGGCATGCTTCAGCACATCATCGTATACGCCGGCATACTCGCAGAATTCATCTTGCCGGTACTCATCGTGTTGGGGCTGTTCACCAGAATTGCAGCCCTGGGTTTGATCGTATTCGTGATGGTGCAGTCATTCACGGATGTATTTGGGCACGGACAGGTTGATGCGTTGGGCGGCTGGTTTGACAGATTTCCCGACAGTACAATATTGGACCAGCGGAGTTTCTGGGTGTTTGTGCTTTTGACGCTGGTCATAAAGGGCGGCGGGCCTTTCGCTGTCGACCGCTTGGCAGGCCTGCGACCCTCCCGGCTTCAAAATGCGCTATGACAAAGCTTTAACTTCGGCCTCTATTTCGTTGTTCCAACCTAGAAAAACCTGATCGTTGAACGCAATCAACGGGCGTTTCATCAATGTCGGATGGTTCGACAACAACACCAGGGTATCTTCGGCGCGTTGAGCGTCGGTCAACGCGCGCCACGTGGTCGAACGCTTGTTCACCAGCGCTTCGCCAAACGCCTCGAAGGCGTGGCCCATCACATCGGCGGGCACACCCAGTGCGCGGACGTCAACCAACTTTGCATCCGGTAGGCTTCGCATTGCCTTGCGACAAGTGTCACAATTCTTGAGTCCGTAGATCAGCATTCTCAATCCTAAATTTACGCGTTCTGCCTAGCTTGGCTTCACGCCACCGCAGCATCCTGCCTTGTCAATACGGGAGCGCGTTATCATGCGGGCGTATTGCAAACGGGGTGCGTTATCATGGCGCTGTCATCATCCTATTGGGTTTTCAGCGCGTGGCACAGCACACGGACGACCGTTGGCGCATGAACGAACGGCCGCCCTGACCGGCTCTGCCGGCCTGGTCGTGACTAGCGGCAGCCTTTGTCACCCGGGAAACAGGAATACCGGACAGCCCGGGGTTGGTGTTGCGGATGATAGTGGCGTTCGTGGTGAGCTCTGTGGCGTGCCGGGTGCACCTTGACCTGTTGATAGGTCATAGACTGGTTTGGGGTACCACAAGAAATGATACCGTTGATAGCGACCGGCTGAAGCCCTGCGGGACAATAGTTTGCCGAACTGGGATAAGGGTATACTTTCACCTCGGCAGAACCTTGAACGGGCACCAAGACCGCCCCGACCATCCCGATTATGCCAAATAATTCCATTTTAAAACGCATCTTGTCCCCCGCGATATCTGAATAACCTTCTTTCAATGTGCCCAGCTCACCCGCATGTGTCTAGTCATTTCGTCCGGAAAGCCGATTTTCAGGTGTCAAAACAGCCGTGTAGGAAGGTGCGCTGGCCCATGAAACCGTATGCGCCTGCCATATGTGCGCGAAGGGGACAGACTGAATTTCGGGTACTTTTTCAGGAAACGATCAATCGCGATCCGCCCTTCCATACGGGCAAGCGTCAGGCCGACGCAGACATGCGGGCCACCTGCGAATGCCAGATGACGGTTGGGGTGCCGGGTAATATCAAAATGGGTCGGATTGTCGAATACCTCGGGGTCGCGATTGGCCGCGCCGATACACAAATGCAGATTCGTTCCAGCCGGAATTTCATACCCGCCGATCGCTACAGGCCTTGTTGTTTCCCGATTGCCAAACTGATTGGGTGACCGGAAGCGCAAAACCTCTTCGATACATGACGTAATCAAGCTTGGATCACGCGCAAGCTTGGAGCGTTGATCGGCGTGGTCATGCAGCAACGCAAGGCTCGACCCAATCAGGTTCGTTGTCGTTTCATGCCCTGCGTTCAGGATGAAAATACAGTTATGAATCAACTCGTTTTCTGTCAGTTCCCCGTGACTGTCGCCAAAGATAAGCCGGGTGAGCACATCGGTATCAGGGTCGCCCGGGGTCGCTTTGCGCCGCGCGATCAAGTCTTGCAGATAGGTTTTGAATTCGCTGACCGCCCGGTTTCCCTGTTCAAGCTGGGTCTGGGTCAACGTCGGCTCCAGCGCACCCAAGATGGCCAGCGACCAGTCCCGCAGGGGTCCGCGTTCGGCCATGGGCACGTCCAGCAGATTACCGATAATCTGAACCGGTATGGTCGCGGCGAAATCGTCGATCAGGTCAGGTTCGCGCGGCATCGTGTCCAACAATTGATCGACTACATCGATAAGTCCCGGTTCCATCCGGGCAAGCGCCTTGGGCGTCAGGGCGGCAGTCATGATGCGTCGCACGCGGGTATGCAGCGGCGGATCATTGAACACCAGTGACGTGGTGTGGTGCTCATACAACGCTGACCCCTGCCCGAACTTCGGGCCAAAAGCCGTTTTCTTGTCAGATACATAGATGTTGGTATCGCGGTAGATCGCGCTCAGGTCTGCGTGTTTGCAGATCAGGAATGACCCATCGGGTTGAGGGCAGACCGGAGTCTGATCCAGCAACTGATCGTAAAATGGAAACGGATCCTCGATGAATCCGTCCGGGGGCGATGAGAGGGTGAACATGCCTTGAATGTGCCCGGTTTCGTCGGAGTGTCAACGCTGCCTATGAAGTGCGGAAGCAGAAAACCGCGTGGACGATGGGTCACGCCATCACGCAGCTGATGAACGACCGGAACGCAGAGCTGCGGCCGCTGGAGTATATCGTCGAGGTAGACAAGGCGTGTGTCGGTGGTCCCCATGCAGTGGTGGATTGGCTCCGGGTCCGCGTTTTCCGATGCTGTGCGGCGGACACTGAACCGCTTGCTGCTAAGTCCCCATGAACCGCCGCCGCGCCTCCACGGCTATGTTGTAACGTTGCTGGAGGTCAGCGATCAGAGCCATCGCAACGTGTTTGGCATCGTCACCCTCTGCCTCCCTGTAGCTCTGCTTCGCCGCATCGAGCAGCTTCTTGATTTTGAATTCCTCGGGCAAGGCACCTGCCTCGGCCATTATGCGGCCCGCTACTGCCGTCGCCATGTCAATGAATGCCTCGCCCGAGCGGTCTGCTAGCGGTCTCCCCTCACCTTCTAGGCCACGCAGTTTGCCCTCAGCAAGGGCCTTCTGGATTTGCCGCTCTACGAGGCGCTCAAAGGGTTCGGGCATACTATGTAGCTTTCCGGCCGACATTGCTTTCCGATCGAGAACACAGAGGTCATTTTATGTCAATGCGCGGAACGTCTCCAGAAGCAACAAGGCGATCGCTCAAGATCCTGCACGAGACGGCCGCTTCGCATGCATCACCGACCTTCAGGGCAGGAGGAGCGGTAGCTTATGCTGCTGATTTCATTTAAAAAAAGCGGGCTACCGTACAACCTGCTGAAATTCGCGCCATTCCCCTTTTGACATCCCGGAACTTTCCTGGGTGACCTCTTCGCCCTTCACCATTCTGCGAATGCAATCGAGAGCCTTGCCCGACAGTGTCGCCCCGCCCAGGCGGTAATCCTCGAACGCGGAATAAGCGGCTGGGACCCAATCTGCCACGAGGTTGCAGATTGCATCTGCGTAAACGCGGATCTCGTATTGGGCATGGGCATCGGCCCGCAGTCGCAGGAAATGGAACAGGTTGTGCAAATCTACCTTCCAATACCACTGCGTGTAGATGTTTGAGGGTAGATTCATCCGCGCCAGTTCCCGTGCCAGGCCGTCCTGGGGCTGCCCATCGGGGCCGGTTTCGCCGATCATCGACTCGTAGTTGTCATATGCGCGGTTGCTGTCGGTCTTGAGAATTTCAAGCACACGGGCCGCTTCCTCGCCCTCAAGCACGCCGCCGCGCCCCTGATTGTTCACGACACTTTGCGCATTCACGTGGTCGGGGCTCGGAATATAGAACTCGCGGTCAAGGATCGAATAGCGGGCAGAATATTCATTCACGTTTGCTGTCCGGTGGCGTATCCACTGCCGCGCGACAAATACCGGCAGTTTGACGTGCAACTTGATTTCGCACATTTCAAACGGGGTGGAATGCCAGTGCCGCATGAGATAGCGGATCAGCCCTTCGTCATTCTGTACTGTTTTTGTGCCTTTGCCATAGCTGACCCGTGCCGCCTGGCAAATCGCAGCATCATCGCCCATATAGTCAATGACGCGCACAAACCCGTGGTCCAGAACGGGGATCGCCTTGTACAGATGGGCCTCCATGCCTTCGGACACAGCCCGCAAGGTAGGTCTGGGATGCGCGCGCAGGGCGTCGATTTCGGCTTGTTGGTCTTTATTCAGTGGCATGGGGGACGTCCTGTCATATGGGCGTAGATTCGGCCCTCACTATATCTGCGCCAAGCCCACATCGAAACCGCTATATGCAGTATTGTTTTTGGGTAGCACTTTCGCGGAGAATACGCCCGAACGTTGTTGGAACATTGACAATCGCACCGCGAAATAGCGACTGTTGTCTCAACAAAAAGAATATTTGAGGCAAATGGATTATGAAAACCGGTGTATCAGGGTTCGCGCTGTGTCTGGGGTTGGCGGCATGCGGCGGTGGTACCCCGTTCAACTCCGTGACCGTTGTAAATGGTGGTGGAAACGGGACAGGCGGCACCGCCATCCCCGAAACACTGGCCAACAACTTGAAAAGCTTCGCGTATAACCCCACTGCCCAGACCCTCACCGTTACGGGCATCAACGCAGACGACAGCCAGTTTACCGCAGCTTATCGCCGCCGTCCTGGCTTGGATCGAGCGGGATATGAAGCATACACAGCACAGGACGGTTCACTGGATCGCCACGTCACCGCCTACGTGAAAGACATCAATGGTACCCGTGCAACTGTAATCGTTACCGGCGGCCAGTTTGAGGAATTCTTTTCGGGCGCTGGATATTCAAGTGCGTCGTATGTAGCACCGGTACAACCCGGAACGCAGGGCGAAGGTGGTCTGGTGACTTATGCTGGCAATTATGTCGGGCTGCTGAATATCGAAGGCTCAGGCGAGGATTTGACCTCAGTCACGCCAGGCACACCGGATGACCCGCTGTCTGTGCAGGCGGCGGAGGTTACCGGAAAAGTAGTTATCACCGGCGACTTTACCGATGCAACCGTTGATGGGATCATCTACCAGCGGGAAATCGTGGACTATAAAACCGACGCGCCCTATAGCGTTCCCAACATTGCGCTGGATGGGACGGCTATTGCCGAAGACGGGAGCTTCCTTGGTACCGCATCGCAGAGGAATACGACCGTCGGCGAATATGGCGGG
>Ga0209634_1003375_pt1 | contig 10785 bp, 12 predicted proteins | sample LinPmetageLP40_FD_184043 | JGI IMG/M metagenome (GOLD analysis project Ga0209634, IMG submission 184043) | Marine viral communities from the Pacific Ocean - LP-40 (SPAdes) (version 2) | ecosystem: Environmental > Aquatic > Marine > Oceanic | place: Pacific Ocean | collected 2010-08-26 | reverse complement strand
ATATTCCTCCACTACTATCTATTTCATTAATATTATGGTTAATTAAATTACCTGATATTTCTAAATTACCATTAATTTTTATTATTCCAGATGTATCATGTCTATAACTTATAAATGCATTTTTTTCATTATTTAAATTATTTAATTCAGTATTTCTTATAAAATAAATTGAATTATTATTAGTATCCTTAGTAAAAATATCTATATCATCTGTTTTACTATTAATTTCTAAATTACCATTTGATAATACAATATTATTTGTATTAGTATCTAGACCACTAATATCTAATTTATGATTAATTATAACTTCTTTTTTAAAAGTTGTTAATATATTATTATTGACATTATTGTCATTATCAATATTACTCATTTTTAAATTACTATTACTTTCAATTGTTACACCACTCATATCTAATGAAATATCATTAAAACCTAGATTATATAAAGATGATTCCCCAGATACATCTAAACTTCCACTAATATCTAATTTTCCATTAAATATAATTTTATCAGGTATATTATTAATATTAATTGCATTTAAATTATCCATTTCTAAATTACCTAATATATCAACATCTTGAAAGATTCCATTTTTAAAACAACCATCTTCTGCCATTTTTTTAATTAATTATTATATTTATATTTAAATATTAATAATTATCTAAATATTATTAACTTGTAGAAACTTAATAATGACTATTCCTGAACCACCGCTGCCGCCACTACCATCATCTCGTTCACTGCCACCACCACCACCACCACCACCACCACCACCAGAATTATCACCACCATTATCACCAACACCACCAGCACCACCACCACCACCAGCGCCACCGCCACCAACACCACCATCACCACCACCACCACCATCAGCACCACCACCACCACCACCACCTCCTCCATAGTGAACATTTGAACCACTTATACTTGTTAAAATACCATCGCCACCATTACCACCATCACCACCACCGAATCCGAATTGTGAAAAACCATTGCCACCACGATGATTACCACCACTAGCACCATCACCTCCAGCACCACCGCCACCACCGCCACCATCACCCAGAAATAGTGAAGTACTACCACTACCAGCACTACCACCACTACCACCATCACCACCACCATCACCACCGGTGGTATTCACGGCAGTAGTACCTCCAAGTGCAATAATTTTTTTATCATCATTATCATTTTTAGTAATACTACTTGGTCCACCACTAATATCATTACTTGCTATTGCACCTTTTCCTACTTTAATTGAATATGTTCCATTTGTAAAATAATAAAATTTATTTATTACTTCGCCACCGCCACCACCGCCGCCACCTATATGATTTTGACGATCTCCACCAGCACCACCTCCACCAACTACTAATACTTCTATAATACCAGGATTTTCTATTGTAAATTGATAATCTGTTTCATTAGGATCTGTAAATTCATAACGTGTATATCCAGGAGGAATTTCACCAGAAATTCCTCCTGATATGTCAGTTATACCTAAATTATTTGATTCTATATGTATATGTATATGTTCAGAAATTATTGAATTATCTGATGATAATTTTAAATGATTATGTGCTTGTAAACCAGATATATCAAAATTTTCTGCTGATATATACATATTTCCACTAACATCAAATTTATTATTAATATCAAGTATCAAATTACCACTAATTTCAGTTACATATGTATTTATATCAGTACTTCCTAATATTCTTAACCCATTATTAATATTAACTGTATCATTTGTAGTTAAAAGACCACTTATATCAATTTTACTTCCTGAATTAAATATCGTTGTAGCATCATTATTTACAGTTAAATTATTTATATCTATTTTATTGATATGGTTTACTTGGTTGTCTCCTTCTATATTAAGATTTTCAAATGTTGTGTTTCCTAATACATCTAGTCTATTTTTTAGTGTAACACCACTAGTATCCAGATGACCACTTATATCTAAACTCTTCAAAACTGTATTACCTGATACTTCTAGATGTTTATTAATTGTTACACCACTTGCATCTAAATGACCAATTATATCTACTTTTGAATTTATTTTAAAATTTGCTTTATTTCCAAGAGTTACTATTAAATCATTATTAACAGTTACACCACTTGTATCAATATGACCTGATATATCTATATTATTATCATCGTTTTTTATTATTAAATCATTACTATCACCACTTAAATGAAAAATATTATTATCATCTGGTTCATTTTGTGTATTTTGTGAATTATGTGATTTAATAAGAACATTTTCATTAATTAAAAGATTACCACTAATATCTAAAAGTCCTGATATATCTAATTTAGAAATACCATTATTTTTATCTAATACTAACTGACCAACTTGTAAATGTGCATATTCTAAAGATTCATGTCCAAAATTAATATTACCTATATTTGGTATAGTATTAACATCGTCACTTATTATAATTCCTGATAAATCCTTGAATAATTTAAATTTTCCATCATCTTTATCAAATACCAAACCGTTAAATACTCTCTTAGAATTTGTTACTACCTGACCAGCTATTCCTATATCATAAATAGGATTTGTATTTAACCCAGTATATATTAGAGACCCACTACTATCAACTAGAGATATTTTTTTTTGTATTTTATCATCTACTTGTAAATTACCATTAATTACTATACCGACACCACTAACATCATCAAATTCATAACTAATTGAACAATTACTTGCATCAGTTTTATTATTACTATCTTGATGTATAAAATGTATTCCTTTTATATTGGTTGTATCATTATGTGTATTTATAATTACATTACCATCATTATTATTACCTGATATATCTAAATTATCATTTATATTAACTTTATTATTAACAATTAATTTATCTTTAAATTTTAAAGTTTGCGATGTAATATTAGTTATAGAATTTACTGTTAAATCATTCATGATATTACTGATTTTTTCACTATTATCTATATTACTATTATTTATATTAAAAAAACCACTAATATCAACATTTCCATGTAATGTTATTTTATTAAAATTAGATGCACTTAAAGTACCTTTTACTTCTATATTTTCTACTATTAATGGGTCATTCTCTAATGTAAATTTTTTAACATTTAATTTAGAATAACTTAATTTATTTAATATATCTAGATTCTGAAATATTAAATTTTTTAAAATACCATTTTCCATTTTAATATTTTTATAATATTTAATTTTAAATAAATAAAATTTTCAAAATGATAATTATTTTAAAATAAATTATATTGTATTAAATATAATAAATGGGTGGAGGAGTTTTACAACTAGCATTATATGGAGGACAAGATAAAGAAACTATTGGCAATCCTCAAATATCATTTTTTAGATGTGTATATAAAAGACATTCTAATTTTGCAATAGAAACTATTGAACAACCATTTACTTCAGGTAATATATCAAAAAATGAATGTACTGTTAATGCAATAATTGGAAGAAATGGAGACTTAATTCATAAAATGTATTTAGATGTTAAATTTCCAAAATTTCCAAAAAATGAAGCAAATAATGATAACATCAATGCATATAATAATTGGACAAATCAAACTGGTCATGCTTATATAAAAGAAGTTAATATTTATATTGGTGAATTACTTATAGATAAACATATAGGTGAATGGTATGATGTTTGGAATGAACTAAGCGACTACTATGAAAATGAACATTTAATAGTGAATAAACAATTAGCAAAAAAAGCATATTTACTTTCAAATGGTAATAGTGATTGTTCTGGTTTACAATGTTATATTCCATTAAAATTCTGGTTTAATAGATATATCAACTCAGCATTACCTATAATTGCTTTACAATATCATGATGTTAAAATACAATTTAAATTCAGAGCATTAGATTTCTTAGTAAATACAAATAATAATGCTGGTATTGGAAATAATAATAATAATCCTACAACAAAATTATTAATTGACTATGTATTTTTAGATCCAGATGAAAGAAGAATGTTTGCAAATAATTCTCATAAATATTTAATTGAACAATTACAAGTTATAAATAAAAATTTAGAAAAAAATAATGAAATTAAATTTAATCATCCAGTTAAAGAATTAATATGGTGTTGTAGAAATTCTAATGCTAGTAAAGAAAGTAAAACAAATGTAGATGCAGTATCAAATTTTCCTTCATCAGGTACAGATAATATTAGTAATGGAAATGACTATTTTAATTATACATGTGCTAATCCAGCAATTGTTGAAAATGTTGGAGGAAATAATAGTAATGAACCTTTTGATAATGCTAAATTAGTATTTAATGGTGTTGATAGATTTTCTGCGAAAAAAGCATCATATTTTAGAACAATACAACCATTAAATCATCATTCAAGAATTCCTACAAAACATATTTATTGTTATTCATTTTCAATAAAACCAGAAAACTTCCAACCATCAGGTTCATGCAACTTTTCAAGAATCCATAATGCTTATTTGCAATTTAATAATATTACAAGTGATAAAACTGATTTACTTGTATTTGCTACAAATTATAATATATTATATATTGAAAGTGGAATGGGAGGACTAGCATATTCTAACTAAAAATATAATTTCATTTAAATTTTAATTTTATAATATTATAAAATGAGTGATTCTATTATATTACAAACAGTTGATAATAATTTAAAATTATCAAAACTTTGGAATATATCAAAAGAAGATTTAATTAAAATTGATTACTTTAATAAATTAATTAAATTTAATGAAAATTATGATATATTAAAATTAAATACAATAACTGATAAAGAATTTGGATATTTATATAATTATATTTATCATAATAAGTTTAATAATTATGTAGAAGATTTAGAAGATAATGAATTATTTGAATTTATTAAATTATCAAACTATTTATTAATTGATGAATTATCTAAAATACTTAGAAAAGAATTTCTAATAAGATTAACAAATACAAAAAATCTATAATTTTAATTATATTAAATCTATAATTTTATTTATTATTTTTTTATTTCTCAAATTAATTTTTGTAAAATTGTAATTTTTAAATTTAATTAAAATAAATATCATTAAGATTATTAGTAAAAATATAATAAATAAATATGAATTATTAAAACATTTTGTAGAATCTCTTAAATTAAATAATGGATAAGTATAATGTCTATATGCTTTCCTAAAACTCCACTCTTTTTTATTAAGTAATTTATTAACTGTATTGTGTAGTAATACAGACCATTCAAATAATTTTTCTCTCGAATCTAAAAATTTATTAACTGGTATATCACTTAAATTACTTTCTAGATGTTTAGAACATTCTTCACAAGGTATAATTTTATGTAAATTCTCATAAAATGTTTTATAATTTTTTTTATCAATTTCTGATGGATTATTAGGATAACCTAATGCAACAAAATGTATAGTATTCCACATACTACTTCCCCATGCACTCTTATCAATCATTCTTAATTATATAATATTTATTAAAATTAATAAATTAAAATTATAAATTAATAATATTTAAATTATTTAAGTATAATTAATTAATTTACTTTTGAGTAATGATTAATACAAATGGAAATAATAATAATATAAGAAAGAAACATAAACATTCTATACAATGTTTAAATTGTGGATATAAAGGACACACTATATCAACATGTAATTATCCTATAACATCATATGGGGTTATTTGTTATTATATTAAAAATAGAGAAATTAAATACCTTATGATTCAAAGAAAAGATACTTTGTGTTATTGTGAATTTATAAGAGGTAGATATATGGTTAATAATATAAATTATATTTGTAATTTATTCAAATATATAACACCTACTGAAAAAAATAATATTTTAAATAATGATTTTGATACATTATGGAGTACATTATGGAAGTACTATGATATTAATAAATTTAAAAAAGAATATAATTTATCTAAAAATAAATTTAATAAATTTAAAAATGGATTTATAATAAATAAGCAATTTATTGATTTTAAATATATAATAAAAAATTCAACTAATAATAATATTAATTATAATGATACTGAATGGGAATTCCCAAAAGGTAGAAGAAATAGAAATGAAAATAATATTAATTGTGCTATAAGAGAATTTGAGGAAGAAAGTGGATTTCCAAGAAATAATATTGAACTTATTAATAATAAATCCTATGAGGAAATATATATTGCAGTTAATAATATTAGATATAGACATATATACTATATTGCTAAATGTAAAAATCTAAAAAATATAAATAATTTATTTAATATTAATAATAAAATACAAATAAAAGAAGTTAAAAATGTTAAATGGTATAGTTACTTAGAAATAATTAATCATATTAGAGATATTTATGTTGAAAGGATTGAATTATTCAAAAGAATCAATAAAATTGTTAATAAATATGAGCATAATAATATTATATAAATAAAAAATACAACATAATAACAATATAGATATAATTTATAATAATGTATTTATTGTAAATTTCCTAAATAAAATGCTTTACAATTAGTATTTATTAAATCATTAAATGATCTAGATTGTATATTATAACATATATAATATTGTTGTCCTTGTATCCTATATGTAGTATCATTATATATAAAATAACTCATATTCGGCATATTAGATATTTTAATTTTACTACATTGTAAATGTATTATATCTTCTAAATTAAAGTAATAACTACCTATATCTCTAAAATATATTTTTCTTTTATTATTTTCATTTTTTATATAGTTATCATCTATAAATATTTTTTCGTAAAACATTGACAAAAATATATGATTTTGTTAGTTTTTTAAATATTTAAAATACCAAATTATATTTCAAATTTTTTTTACAAAATAATAACAAAATAAGAAAAAGTTTAGTTATTATTAACTTTTTCTATTTTATGATTGATGTGTATTTGATTTAGAAACTTCCTAATATAATAAAATGTCTCTTCACTTTTTATTAATTTTTTGCCTTTCATCTATCTCTTTTTTCTCTGAAATTTCAATATTCCTGATTACCTCCAGTAAAAAATTATCAACGCTAACTTCTCCATCAAATAAATAATCAAAGTAGTTGTTTCTATCAGAATCATGTTGACACCACAAATCCAGTGTATAACATAAATTCTCTTTTAATATTACTTCTCCTTCCTTTACCAGCATGTAGTCTTTGAATTTCTTAAGACCCTTTGTCATAATGATAGAGAGTTCTTCAAGGGAAACTATCTTTTTATTCAATAATCCGTAGAAGAAAGTATCACTGGGGAATTCTTCATCATCTGAATCAGAATCAGGTTCAAAGTAGTTCCTATATTTCTTATTACTGCTCCTCATTTCAACCTTTTGTGCCATTGTAAGGGATCTCTCAAATAAGAAAGAGTTTAGTTATTAATTAACTCATTTCTATTTTTTTAAATTTCTGAATGTAATCTATTCATCATCATCATCGGAATCATCATCGGAATCATCATCATCATCAGAATCATCATCATCAGAATCATCATCATCGGAATCATCATCATCGGAATCAGGTTTAACTATTGATTCTTTCTTAGTATTAGATTTTTTCTTCTTTTTAATATTCTTATCATTATTATTCAAATCAGAATTATTACTTCCATCTGATGAAACATTTACTAAAGAGTCTTTATATTCTTGTTCCAAAATCTTGAAATTATCTTGTAATTTAAATATAGCCCATCTCTTAGCAATCTCTGTCATTTTCCAACGTCCTTCCTTATCAATCCAACCATCATCCCCTTCTTTAAGTCCTGATTGTTCTTTCTCAACTATAGGCATTTGCTGTTTAAGATAGTTATTCCAGAATGAAGGTACTCTCTTTTTATTCTCTTTAACAGATTTTTTTCTTGGATTTTTAATGTTTTTATTCTTTTTACTAAGTTGTTCTTTAAATTCAGAAATAAGTTCAATAACATCATTATCTACATCTCTTTCTTGTAAGAAAGATACTAAGTCATCACAAGTCATGATTTTCTCTTTGAGTACAGCCTTTTCAAGTTGAATAGATACCATCGCGAAGTGTTCAGGATTGATTTGTTACTATTGACTTTAAGAACAAATAAATTTCAAATTTTTTTTTAAGTAGTCATAAAAAAATTTTGAAGTTTAAGTTGATTAATTAACTAGTATAAATAAACTATGTCTGCCTCCGGATTCTTTTGTAATTTTGATGAAGTAATGGCAAACATGTCTCGCTTGGATCTTGGACGAAAGTGCATAGGTGTATCATGGACATCTTTAATGGATAAAAATGATGAACTTGTCAAGATATATCCTGGAAAACCAGAAGTAACTGATTGTTTTCTTTGCAAACTTATCATTGAATACCAGAATTCCAAATATGACAAGGTGATTCCAGTGATTGAAGAACCAATTAGAGAGGACAAGAAAGTATTGACTGACAAGAAGATTCTCAAAATTGAGAATCTAGACGAGAATGAAGAAATAACTATGAATGAAAACAATTGCAAGTACTCTATGTACAAACAATCATACAGTTTTAAACAGTATGAAACAACTATGAAAACGGTCGTAAAAGACGCTATTGTAGTTAAGAACGACAAAATTCCAAATTGGCAAAGATGCAAAGAGTACCCAGAAGAATTCAAAGAATACGAGATTGACATATCTAAACTTCTGGAATGGCTACAACCGAATGTAGCAAAGAAAGTCATGGCAATGTGTGCTGGATTCAGAGGCGACATATTTAAGAAATACACTAACTGGTATTCTCTTGGTCATTTGTATCATGAAAGAGAAAGAAACATCATTACTATCAAGATATTGATTGGCGATGATGTTGAAAATAAGATTACACAAGTGTACCAAGCAATCGAAAAGAACATCAAACACAACACTAAGAAGTATTTTAAAACAAAAAATATTTAAATAGTCAAAATTAAAATAGAAATGAGTTAATTAATAACTATACTCTTTCTTATTAATTTTAATAATACATAAATTTAAAGATAATACATAAAAAAATTTTGATTTTAATTATTATAATTTATAATAATTAAAATGTCAGGTGTTTCTGATGTTTCTAATAAAAGAAACATACAAAAAAATTATCCACGGAAAAAGAAAAGAAAAAATGATTTATCTGTCAATCAAAAAGAATTACAAGATATTGAATTAATGCCTACTATTAATAATATGCCTAAATCAATGAGATGTCCTTGTGGTGGGGGTCAATCGTGTATTGTTAATAGGAGGTGGTTAGGTGTTTGGGTTCATGAAGACGAAGTATTTACAGTAGCCAATATTTCATTACGTGTTAATTGTTCTCAAGCTTATACAAATGAACAAATTAATTTACTTACTAGTTTTTAGATATATTAATGAAATTTTAATCAAAAACAATATTTTTATTTGAAAGAGCACTAATTATGGGTTTTTACCTATGGGAACTCATTTTATTAGTAGTAATACTTAAAATTATGATTTCATCACAAACGTTATTCTGTGATGAAAATAATATAGATAGGAATGATTGTGATTACAACACAATTGGTTCAAAACATTTTTGTTTAACTATAGGTTATTTAATTGGTAAAATATTTTTTACAAATTATTAAAATTTTTTTATAAATTTTGAAATAAATAAATTATACTTTTTAAAGAATTTATTCTTATTTGCATTTCTCCATCAATTATATCAATTTTATTATAATTATAATTTATAACATTATTATCATTTTTATTAATTATAATTAAAAAATTTTTATTTTCACTTAAATAATAATCTACATTATCAAATTTAGGAGGATTTTCTTTTTTATTTAATACTATATTTGGATAATTTGATTTATATTTATCATATGTTTTTAACCAATATCCATTTTCAAGTAAAAACAATTCTTTTTTAATATTTTCTATATGTTCTTTTTTATTATCAATATTTGGTTTATTCCAATTACCGTTTAACATAATTTTAAGATAATTTTAATTAAATCAATAATTTTATATATTTTATTAAATTTTAATAAATTTAGATTTTAATAAATTTAGATTTTAATAAATTTAGATTTTAATAAATTTAGATTTTATGAAAATTTCTTAGAACCAATTTTAATTAATTTCATAATTGTTTCATCATCAGCTTCATCTATATTAATTGAATGAGTATATGGTCCATTATCTTGTACTAATACTTCATTTTTTTATCATTAAAACATAGTTTCCTTAGTAATTCTTTTTTTTTATAATATCATTTTTATTATATTTTTTATTATTATTATTATCATTATTCATTTTAATTAAATTAAATATAGTAAATTATTTCTATTTTTTGATTTAATTAAATTTAATTAAATATGAATTATATTTGTAATTATTAAAATGAAATATAAATTTATTGTGTTTTTAATTTTATTAATTTTTATTATTTCAATAACAAATAGAAATATTGAGCATTTTAATAATATTGAATTTGTTTCACCAGTAAATTCCTATAATACAATTATAAATTCAAAATATTTTAATACATTTAATAAAAATGATTTCAAAGTTAGAAATTGTAAAAATATTGAACAATGTAAAAAATTATACAAATCTAATTTAATTAAATTTAATGATTATGAAAAAAAATCATTAGTATATTTAATAAATAAAGCAAATCTCTTAATTAAACAACATTCTAGTTTTAATAATATTAAATGGAAATTATGTAAAACTACTGATAATATAGAAGAAGGTATGCCACATACACATGGAGATATTATATTTTTATCACATAAATTTTTTGATAATCAGGAGAAATATAAAAT
>Ga0209634_1003372_pt1 | contig 10791 bp, 15 predicted proteins | sample LinPmetageLP40_FD_184043 | JGI IMG/M metagenome (GOLD analysis project Ga0209634, IMG submission 184043) | Marine viral communities from the Pacific Ocean - LP-40 (SPAdes) (version 2) | ecosystem: Environmental > Aquatic > Marine > Oceanic | place: Pacific Ocean | collected 2010-08-26 | reverse complement strand
GGTTAAAAACTTTATTGCCTGAAGACCAAGCCAGTACAATTACTATTGATAATGTTGAGGGGTTACTCCCTGAGCAGACACATGCTTATGGTGAGGGGCAGTTGTATCAGTCATACATGACAGACAAGTGGGTAATGAAATATTTAAAACAATACCCACACATAAAAACTTTTAAAGAATTACAGGAGATAACTAAGAATGGATGAGTATATAATAGATGTAGTAATTGAAGGCAAAGCAGATAAACTTAAAACTTTTTGTAGTTCTGTTTACTCTGCTATTGATAGCATGATAGGTGTGGATATGGTTGAGGACATTACCTTGGTAACAAGAACTATTGATGGAAGAGTTTGGGACATAGAAGATAACATGGATGTAAATTATCTTAGGAGTCTAAGAAAAGACATGGACTTTAACATGTTAAACGAAGGATTAAAAATGGCAGAAGAAACATATCATGACACAACACACTGAGATAGTAGAAAAACAAAAAGAAATTTTAGCAAATGAACAGCTTGATAAATCAATTAAATTTATTGAGGTTAAGTTTGATGAAGGTAAGTGGACAACCCATACTACAGGCTATGATAGTGGTAGGGTTGTTACACAATTTAATGATAAAAGAAAAAAGGAGATAGTAGAATATGGATTATAAAAAAGAATGGAAGTTATTTAAAAAAGAATTTAACTATAGAGATGGTACATTTCTAGTTTTGATAGGTGTGTTATGTATTGCTTTAGTAACTTTAAATGTAGAGCATAATAAAGAACATGAATGGTGTGAATATTTTTATAATGAATATGGGAGTGATATGTAATGGAAGGCTTTACAAGAATGACAGCTGAAGAATATAGAACCTTTAGTGATTGGATTGGTAGACATGGACATGAGATGTATGAGAACAAAACATCTTATGAATGTAGATGGGATAAAGATAATTACTTTTATGTTAAACTATGTGATGAAAGTATTTATACATTAGATGATATAATGCTTGACATTGATGAGGATTTAGTGTAGAATGTGCAACATGAATTCGAGTAACCAAAGAACTTTAAGCCCTCTATCTCCAAATAATAAACTATTTGGTTTGGCTTCAGTCCATGACTTTGAGAGTAGTCAGCTCATTACTCTCTCTATTTCAAACGATTTATTAATAATATCATAGGAGGTAAATATGATAATTGATGGAACTGCTTTTTGGGCAAGCATTAAAGAGCCCAACACAACCTTTGAACCTATGTACACAGTCAACCTTGTGGTTGATGAGGAGACAGCTAACGACTTCTCTTCTCGTGGACATACCATTAAACAAATGGAAGAAGGTTCTGCTATAGTAATCAAGCGTAAAGTCAATGGACCAAATGGAATGGTCAGGGTTGCACCTAGATTACTAGACCAAAACAAACAGGAAGTTAATCTTGCTGTTGGGAATGGCTCTAAAGTTAGAGTCCAATGTAACGAATACGATTGGGAATATGCAGGTAAGGCAGGGAAAGGTCTCGACTTACAAGCTGTTCAGATTGTAGACTTAGTAGAATACAAAGCCCAAGACGGCTCTGAATTCTTTGATGAAGGGGAGGAATTTTAGTATGATAATTACTATTAATAATGACGATGGTGAATCAATCTATGATGTTTCTAAGATTGAAGACGAGCAAAGAAAAGCAGGTGCTAGTGTATCTATCAGTAAGATAGGTACTTTGAATGTACTAGTTGAAGCTTTAAACTATGCTTCACAAGGGCATCAGAACAATCTTGAAGCTGTGCTAAAAGAAAGTCCTGAAGCTATGATTGAAAAAGAAGAAGAAGAAGAGGTACAAGATACTGAAACTGATTCTGAATAACTAACTGTGAGGTGTCCTAATACTCGGATGGGACTTAAAGGCACAATCCAAATACAACGCCTCACTTTTCTACTGGAGATAGAATGCAACAAGAACAAACCCACTTTATTAAACACAAATTACCCTGCCCTAAATGTAGTAGTAGTGATGCTGTTTCTCTAAATGAGAACGGCTCTGCTAAATGTTTTAGTTGTAATAGTTTTTTTACAAACTATGATAACGATTCAACAGGTAAGGTAATTGAAATGACAAGTAAACCAAAACCCGATAACACATTCCTTACATCATACAATGGTGCTTATGGTGCTTTAACTGACAGAGGTATCTCTGAACAGACAGCTACTAAGTTCGGTGTGAAGATTGTAAAAGACAGAAACAATAATGTAACTCAACACATCTATCCCTACTTTAATGGTAGTGAGATTGTTGGAACTAAAACAAGATATGTTGCTAACAAAAACTTTACATGTAATGGTACATTTGAAGGCACAGGTTTATTTGGAGAACAACTCTGTGGAAACACAGGTGGTAAATATCTAACCATTACTGAAGGAGAGTGTGATGCTATGGCAGTACATGAACTCTTCCAAGGTAAGTGGTCAGTAGTATCGGTCAAGCGTGGTGCTTCATCTGCTGTTAAAGATATACGAGAGAGTATTGAATTTGTAGAATCATTTGATAATGTAGTTCTATGTTTTGACAATGACAAGGCAGGTAAAGAATCAGCCAAGGCTGTAGCTAAGATACTTAAGCCAAACAAAACTAGAATCATGACATTCCCTAATGGATTTAAAGATGCTAATGAAATGCTTAAGCAAAAGAAATTCCCAGAATTTACTCAGGCTTGGTGGAATGCTAAGACATATACACCTTCAGGTATCATGGAACTATCATCACAGAAAGGTGATTGGTTACATAGAGAAGTCAAGGACAGTATTGCATATCCTTGGGACGGACTAAACAAAAAGTTATATGGTCTTCGTAAAGGAGAACTTGTTACTCTTACAGGTGGCACAGGCTTAGGTAAGTCTAGTGTAACTAGGGAACTAGAACATTGGCTGATTAAAAATACAGAAGATAATGTAGGTATCGTAGCTCTTGAAGAGAACTGGTTAAGAACTGCTGATGGTATCTTATCTATAGAAGCTAACGATAGAATATATCTAACAGAGAAAAGAAAGAACTATACAGATGATGACCTGATGAGTTTGTTTGATAAGGCTATACCTAAAGGTAGAGTTTATATTCATTCACATCTAGGTGCTACTGACATTGATGATATCTTTGCCAAGCTTAGATATATTATTGTAGGCTGTGAATGTAAATGGGTTATAGTTGACCACTTACATATGCTTGTTAATGTACTACATGAAGGTGATGAGAGACGAGGTATTGATATGCTAATGAATAAATTACGAAGTCTTGTAGAAGAGACAGGCGTGGGCATGATACTAGTGTCTCACTTAAGAAGGGCAGCAGGTGATAAAGGACATGAGCAAGGTATTGAAGTATCTCTGTCTCATCTTAAAGGTTCGGCAGGTATAGCTCAACTATCGGATTGTGTTATTGCACTAGAAAGAAATCAACAAGCAAGTAATCCTGAAGAAGCTAACCTTACCAAGGTTCGTGTATTAAAATCTAGATACACAGGAGATACAGGATTAGCCTGTGGTCTCCGATATAATTCTGATACAGGTAGATTGTTTGAAGTATCAGAGGAGGAAACATTTGACAATGAACAATTCTAAAATAATATTTGACATAGAAGCTGATGGACTTAATCCAACTATAGTGTGGTGTATTGTAGCTAAAGAATTAAACGGCACAGTACATAAGTTTGACAACACACAGATAGCTGAAGGTATTAAATTCTTAGAAGAAGCTGATGTATTGATAGGTCATAATATTATAGGCTATGACATTCCAGTATTAGAAAGATTACATGGTGCTAAACTTACTACTAAACTAGAAGATACATTAGTTATGTCTAGGTTATTTAATCCTGTTCGTGAGAACGGACATAGTTTAAAAGCTTGGGGCTGGCGTGTTGGTATGCATAAGAAAGAACAACCTATAGATTTTAATTCTTATACACCTGCTATGTTAGATTACTGTGTACAAGATGTTAAACTAAACGAAGCTGTATATAATTACTTACTTAAAGAAGGCAATATATTTAGCGAAGAGTCTGTATGTTTAGAACATAATGTAGCTAAGATAATGAAAGAACAAGAAAAGACTGGGTTCTTTTTTAATACTAAACAAGCTATGGAATTATTAGCTGAACTAAAAGCTAAACAACTAGATGTAGAAGACGAGGTGCATAGGACATTCAAACCTAAATGGGTAGATGATAAGTTAGTTACACCTTACATTAAAAAAGATGGTGAGTTGTCCAAGCGTGGACTAACTGATGAAGAATATAATAACTGCTTAACAACCCAATGTGTTGATAATTTTATGAGAAAAAAATTAGTTGAGTTTAATTTAGGTAGTCGTAAACAGATAGGAGAATATCTTATTGACTTTGGTTGGAAGCCAAATAGATTTACACCAACAGGACAACCTATTGTAGATGAAGGAACTCTTAAAAAGATTGAGCATATAACAGAAGCTAAACTAATAGCAGACTTCTTGCTCTATCAAAAACGAATTGCACAAGTAACATCATGGATAGATGAACTGAAAGGTGACAGGGTTCATGGTAGTGTAATACCTAACGGAACTATTACTGGCAGAATGACACACAGAAATCCTAACATGGCACAAGTTCCTAATTCAGGCAGTCCATATGGTAAAGAGTGTCGTTCATGTTGGATTGTTCCTGAAGGTTATAAACTTGTAGGTATAGATGCTAGTGGATTAGAACTTAGAATGTTAGCTCACTATATGAATGACTCTGATTATATAGAAGAAGTTATTAATGGTGATATACATACTACTAATCAAAAACTTGCAGGTCTTAAAACAAGAGACCAAGCCAAGACATTTATATATGCACTAGTGTATGGGGCAGGTGATGCTAAGATAGGCTCAGTTGCAGGTGGTAGTATAAAGAAAGGTAAAGAATTAAAACAAACATTCTTTAAGAACTTACCCTCTCTTAAAATATTAAAAGATAAAGTTCAGAAAGCCTCTAACAAAGGATTCTTGAAAGGAATAGATGGAAGAAAGATATATGTAAGAAGCCAACATGCTGCACTTAACACCTTATTACAAGGCGGGGGTGCTATTGTTATGAAGAAAGCCATGTGTTTTCTACAGGAACTTATAGAACTAAACGGTATTGATGCTAGATTTGTAGCCAACATTCATGATGAGTGGCAGATAGAAGTGAAAGAAAGTCAGTCTACTTTTGTAGGTGAACTAGGAGTTCAGTCTATTGAACGAGCATCAGAACATTTTAAAATGCGTTGCCCTTTAACAGGGGAATATAAAATAGGAGAAAATTGGTATGAAACCCACTAAAGAAAACAGAAAGAAATTTGATATAGATTTAGCTTATGGAACAGTTAGAGAAGAAAAGATAGCAGACATGCTAACTAATAAAAAGATAGAAGTTAAATCAGAAAAAGATATGTGGCAAAAGACAGGCAACATATGTATAGAGTATGAGTCTTGGAACAAACCTTCAGGTATTAGAGCTACTGAATCTGACTACTGGTTTCATAACTTATGTGTAGGTGATAATGAGTTCTGCACTTTGGTATTTAAAACAGATGTACTTAGAACTATCGTTGATAAACTTGATACATTTAAGACAGTATCAGGTGGAGACCACAAAGCTAGTAAGATGTTCTTAGTAAACTTACAAAAATTATTCTCATCGGATGTTATTAAAGCATTCAAGGAAGCAGACAATGATAAAGAAAAATGAAAAACTTGTTGACAACACAGAGTTAGATAGCTATAATAAATTTACGGCTGAGTCAGGTCATTGGTATACACAAGAGGGTGACCCAATGTATACTATCATCGGTGCTAATGGTAAAGAAAGAAACACTAATCTTAGAGATGCTAAGAAAGAAAACTTAGTTCCTTCTGTTACCACTATACTAGGTATGATAGCTAAACCTGCATTAGAAAATTGGAAGATAGACCAAGCTTTAAAATCAGCTCTTACTTTAGAACAGTATGAAGGAGAATCTCTTAAGTCTTTTACTTATAGATGTAAAGATGATTCTAAAAGTATTGGTATTAAAGCTGCCAAAGAAGGTACAAAAATTCACGCCATGATTGAACGAGGTTTTCTAGGAGAAGGCACTAGTAAAACTTACGAGATAATAAAAGATTGGTTAGATGAAAACTTTCCTGATGAAGAATGGATTGCAGAAGATTCTTTTTGTGCTGAGTCAGGGTATGGTGGTAAGATAGATTTATATTCTAAGTCTGGAATCTTTGTTGACTTTAAAACTAAAGATAACCTAGAAGGTAAAGACCCTGCTAAATTAGTATACGATGAACATGGTATGCAGTTGTCTGCTTATGCTCAGGGCTGTGGCTATGATGATGTAGAAAGAGTATCTATCTTTGTTGATAGAGGAGATACTGAACTTATAGCATGTCATATATGGGACAAAGATTCTCAAGCTAAACACACTGCTATGTTTAATGCTATATTAGATTACTGGAAGTTAGTTAAGAACTACGACTCGTCTATCAATGCCTAGAAGAGTACCAAGAAAACCTAGACCTAAAAAAGTTAATGTCCCTAAAGGATATGACAGTATGTGGGAAGCCACATTACATAAGACTATATTACAAGAGTGGCAGCATCATTGGGACACTATAAGTTATATAGTTAAACATAAATATGAGCCTGACTTTGTTAAAACAATAGATGGTAAAACTATATTGCTTGAAGCTAAGGGTAGGTTTTGGGACTTTGCAGAGTACAGTAAGTACATCCATGTAAGGGAGGCTTTACCAAAAGACTATGAATTAATATTTTTATTTCAAAAACCTTTTGCCCCTATGCCTGCTGCTAAAAAAAGAAAAGATGGAACTAAAAGAACTCATGCTGAGTGGGCTGAAAAAAATAATTTTAAATGGTACAACGAAGAAAGTTTACCAAAGGAGTGGAGGACAGATGAACTATAAATTTAATGAAGACGAAACAATAAAACAAATACAAAGATATGTTGACAGAACTTACGAACAACACTATGCTTATGGAGAGTATCAAGCAACAGATATTATATTTGATAACGGACATGGTGAAGGATTTTGTATGGGTAATATTATAAAGTATGCTATGAGGTATGGAAAAAAGAATGGGCATGACCAAAAAGACTTGCTTAAAATAATTCATTATGCTATAATGGCTATACATTTACAGGACACTCAGGATGATTGAAGACAAGATAGGAACTAAGCCTTACTTAGGAATTGAAATAGATTACGATAGAGAAAAAACATTTGATAAGTTTAGTCTCGACACATTAAAAGATAGATATCTTTGGGAGAATGAAACACATGCACAAGAAGGATTCGCAAGAGCCTCCGTCTTCGGAGCAACCTACAAAGGAGAGACCGATTTTGAATTGGCTCAAAGACTTTATAACTACAGTTCCTCTCGTTGGTTCATGTTTAGCACTCCTATACTTAGTAACGGGGGTACAAGCCGTGGGCTTCCTATCAGTTGTTTCCTTAATTATGTTCCTGATAGCAGGGGTGGTCTTTCTGCTCACTACGATGAGAACATATGGCTCGCAAGTTCAGGTGGAGGCATCGGTGGATATTGGGGCGATATTAGGAGCAATGGTATTTCAACTGCTCATGGCAGTCGTTCTACTGGAAGCATTCCTTTCATCCATGTTGTAGACTCACAGATGTTAGCCTTTAATCAAGGCACTACAAGACGAGGAAGCTATGCTGCTTACATGGATATCAGTCACCCAGAGATAGAAGAGTTTATAAACATGCGTAAAGAATCTGGTGGTGACATTAATAGGAAGAACCTTAATCTACACAACGGTATTAACATAACAAATAGTTTCTTACATGCTGTTGAACACGATGAAGATTGGAGATTAATTGACCCTAAGACTAACGAAGCTGTTAAGATAGTAAACGCTAGAGATTTATGGTGGCAAATTATTCATGCAAGAGCAGAGACTGGTGAGCCTTACATGGTAAATATAGATACATGTAATCAAGCTTTACCTAAAGAACAAAAAGATTTAGGTCTTAAGATTAGACAAAGTAATTTATGTTCTGAGATTACTTTACCAACTAATGAAGAACGAACAGCGGTGTGTTGTTTGTCTTCTGTTAATTTAGAGCACTTTGATTCCTGGTCTAAAGATGATAATTTTATAGAAGATTTAATAACAATGCTTGATAATGTATTACAACACTATATTGACAACGCAATAGACACAACACAACTAGGAGAATATAGTGCAAATTTTAAACGCTTTCAAAAATATGTTAAAGAGGGCAAGGAAGGCTATACAAAGTCTGCCTATTCAGCGTATAGAGAACGCAGTCTCGGTCTGGGTGCTATGGGGTTTCATGCTTATCTCCAATCTAGGAACATACCTTTCGAAGGTATCTTTGCAACTGGCTTCAACCATAAAGCATTTACTTATATCAAAGCAAAAGCAAACGCGGCAACTAAAGAGTTGGCTATTGAGAGGGGCGAAGCTCCTGACATTCATGGTAGTGGTAAGCGTAATGCTAATCTCCTTGCTGTTGCTCCTAACGCTAGTAGTGGTATCATTTGTAGTGGCACTTCTCCTTCTATTGAGCCTTACAGGGCTAACTGCTATACTCACAAGACTTTATCCGGAAGCTATCAAGTTAAAAATAAATATTTAGAAAAGTTATTTAAATCTAAAGGATTAAAAGGAAAAGAATTAGAACAAATTTGGAAAGATATCTCAGCTAACGAAGGGTCGGTTCAACATTTAGAAATGCTTAACGATACAGAAAAAGAATTATTTAAAACAGCTAATGAGATAAATCAAATATGGATTGTAGAACACGCATACAAAAGACAAGAGTTTATATGTCAAGCACAGTCTGTAAATTTATTTTTTACTTTACCTAAAAGTACAGAATCACAAGAAGTTCACGATGAATACATGCAGTATGTAAATGATGTACATTGGTATGGTATGAATAAATTAAAATCGTTGTATTATTTTAGAACTAATGCAGCAAGAAATGTAGAAAACGTAAACACTAAAATTCCACGCATTCGTTTAGATGATGTGGAATGTATTGCCTGTGAAGGCTAAGGAAAAATTATGAGCTTATTAAAAAGTAGAGATTATTACAAACCTTTTGAATATCCATGGATGTATGAATATTACAAATTACAAAATCAAATGCATTGGATGCCTGAATCTGTACCTTTACATACAGATGTTAAAGATTGGCAAGATATAACTCCGGAAGAAAAACATTTACTTACACAAATATTTAGATTGTTTACTCAATCAGATGTAGATGTAGCGTCAGGTTATATAGATAAGTATATGCCTATCTTTAAAAAACCTGAAGCAAGAATGATGATGTCGTCTTTTGCTAACATGGAATCAATACATCAAGATGCGTACAGCTTACTACTTGATACAGTTGGAATGCCCGAGATAGAATACAAAGCTTTCTCAGAGTACGAAGAGATGGCAGACAAGCATGATTATGTTGGTAACTTTAAACCTCTTAAGTCTGATAAGAAAACTATAGCTAAAACATTAGCAGTCTATTCAGCATTTACAGAAGGACTACAACTCTTTAGTAGCTTTGCTATTCTACTTAACTTTCCTAGGTTTGGTAAAATGAAAGGCATGGGACAGATAGTTACTTACTCTATTCGTGATGAGTCTATGCATGTTGAAGCTATGACTAAATTGTTTAGAGAATTTATACAAGAAAACATAGAGATATGGACTGACGATTTTAAAGCAGAGCTATATCAAATATGTAGAGAGATGGTAGACTTAGAAGATAAGTTCCTTGATTTAGTATTTGAAATGGGAGACTTACAAGGACTAACTAAGAAAGATATGTATGCATATAACAGATACATAGCTGATAGAAGATTACTACAACTAGGACTTAAAACTAATTATGACCAAAGAGAAAATCCTCTTGGTTGGATTGATGAAGTTATGGGTGTAGAACATCAGAACTTTTTTGAAGGTAGAGCTACTACTTATATGAAAGCTGGTCTTCGTGGTAAACAAGACTCGGTAACTTTTACTGGGATTGAGTAATGGCTAAGACTAAAAGAGAAGAAGCTCAGTTACTTGGGTATAGACTTCTTTATAATAGAGCAGGTAATTTAGTTACTGAAAGAACTTCGACAGATATAAAAGAATTAAAAAAGTATTTTACTGTAGAAGAATACTCTACATTACAGACAGTAATTAGAGAAGCTACAAAAAAACTAGATAAAGTTCATAATTATATAGAAGCTAACTTAAATGCAAGGAAAATGACAGATTAAAGAAAATTAACATCATGAGGCTTTGTGTATTAACATATCTTACAGTAAGTAATACCTTAGCTTCAGATGATTAAACTTTTTAACACGCCTTGTCTCTGTGTGTCGTATAAGATTTAACTAAATAGTGTATATAATAATTTCTTTTTCTTTACCTTTAACATAAATAGGGTCTAAAAACTTAGTATTCATGGTAGAATTAACAGCAGTAGCATGTCCTATAACTATATCTTCACCAACTTCTTTGGTTGAGCTTTCTAATCTAGCTGCTAAATTAACAGCATCTCCTATTGCAGTATAATCAAAGCGTGTATCACTTCCCATATTCCCTACGCATGCGACTCCTGTATTTATCCCAATACCTATTTCAATTCCTAATGATGCTTCTTCCATTTCTCGGTGTATTTGCAACGCTGTTTGTATCGCTTTATTCTCATGTTCTTTTAAGTCTACAGGTGCATTAAAGATAGCCATCATTGCATCACCAA
>Ga0209634_1003371_pt1 | contig 10795 bp, 9 predicted proteins | sample LinPmetageLP40_FD_184043 | JGI IMG/M metagenome (GOLD analysis project Ga0209634, IMG submission 184043) | Marine viral communities from the Pacific Ocean - LP-40 (SPAdes) (version 2) | ecosystem: Environmental > Aquatic > Marine > Oceanic | place: Pacific Ocean | collected 2010-08-26 | reverse complement strand
ATCATGGCTGGTTTCAATCGTAGCTTTAAGTTCTTTAGATATCTTACGACAATACTCTAGGTGTTTTAGAATTGGTATCACTCTGTTCACATTCTTCTTTTTATAATGTCTCATATTAAAGAAATTATGAGCATTCGTATCTATATTTTCTAGCTGTAATGGTTGATTAGTATCAATATAATGTAACAGATTTACATCTACGATATTGTTTAAAGGTAATAGATGTTTTAGTCTCTTCTTATCTAGCGTGTATTTTGTGGTGGCTGCTTCTAAATTTGGTGTCTCTATGTTCAAGGCCTCACTATGATTGAAGGGCAATATAAACTCATCACCGTTTAGGAATTGAACATATAACAAGCAAATGTCCGTATCCATAGGATGTTTTGTATCATCAGATAATATCGGTAGAACAATACTATCTTTTTTAGAGTATGTTTTTAAAAACGAATCTAGTTGTTCGTTGTTTTCTATTATAACCATTGGTAATACATATCACATAGAATTACCAAATTACATTATTTTTCTTCGATTTAATTTAGCTTGAATATCTTCTGGAGAATTTTTCGGTGGATTCCAAAATTGTAACGGAAATAATATACTTTTTAATAATTCATTTCCACGTATTTTAGACTCATAGTTAATTGTATTTGAATTTAATCTAATAACATCAGATTTTTTACCACTAAGTATCCATGTTAATTCAAAATATCTAAATAAGGTATTTTTATTATTATAATCTTCTTCAGTTATTTCAAATAAATCATCATTTAAATTATTAGCTTTTTGTGTAAAGTACCTTTTAAAATTTCCAATACGATAATCACTTTCTATTGGAAGTGGTATGTATTTTTTAGGATATTCTTTTTTTACTAATGCATTTAAATTAGAATAAGTATAAAAACTGCTTTTATTATTATTTTTTTTTATAATTTTTGAATTACTACCGTGAACTGCACCTGTCATATAAACTTCTCGTTTATTATTGGTATAATGTATATGATATTCTATTCCAGGTCGTACTGAACCGCCATGTGAGTATTTAAATTCTCTTAGTTGAGTAACTCCAGCAAATTCTACTTTAAAATCAGTATTCTTATGTATTTGTACCATATCTTCTTTTAAACTTGGCATTCTATTTTCCTATTTATCTTCATCACTTGAAACAAAACTTTTAGCATAGTTGTAGGCCTTACCACCTAGTGTAACCACCGCACCTATTGGATTCGCCATCTTTACAACTGTTATAGCTTTATCTTTAATCGTTTCAATTTTTTCTTTTGTTTCTTCAGTACGTATTTTATCTTGTTTTTCAGCTTTTCCTAACATAGTAAGAAATTGATCTGCTTTTAATTCTGGAATAGTTTTCCACTTATCAAAAATATTATCCAATGTAGCTCTCATTTTACCAGTTATAGAAGTTGTCCAACCACTACTATCAACCCGATGGTTCACATCAAACATTTGAAATACAGTTTTTGATTGATATTTAGCTGGTAAATATGATGAATGAAATGAATTACCTGGATAGATACCTCCAATGCCATCTATATCTAATTCCAAATCGAATGGTATCATTAGAGGTTGTTTTGACTGTTTCATTATCCCATGTTGAGTTGTTAAGTAATGTATTGAACTTTTGAACGCTGGTTTCATTTCACCATTATCTAAATATTTTGAATTAAAAAGATTTTCAAGTTCACCTGTACCCCATTCATTGTTTTCAAATTTTAATATTTCAGCTAATATAGTTGGAGACATATTATTTGGTATTGGTGGTGGGATAGAATCATCATAATTTGGATATCTTTTATTAAACTCGGTAACTTCTTCTGAAGTTTTTAATGCCTCATTTACTTCTTCTAATTTATCTTCATATGCTGTTCTTATTTTTTCTTGAACTTCTGTAGTATTTAAAAATTTTATAATATTGTCTTTAGATCCATTTACAGTTATTGGTTCTGACGCTTTACCTTCGGATGTTCCGATGTTTGGTGTGGTTCTAAAAGCTAAACCTAATCCACCAAGTTCTTGAGATGCAAATTGATTGAACAAACCACCAGCAGCAACACCTGATTTATCTCCAAATGCATTACCTGGATTATCAAACTCTTTTAATTGATCCATGTTAGCTCCATACATTGTAGTTAGAGCCATTGCATTTGGTATTTTTGCAGTTATATTTTGCCTTTTAACTATACTATCATTTGTCCAAACCGGAAAGAAAAATACACCAGGATTAACTACGTTACCATTTTTATCAAAATCTGGAACTCGTGTTTCAAATCCAGTAGTTTGTTCAACAACTGTTTTATTAAAATCAAAATGTGTAATTTGGTTATCTATTATTTTTACCCTCTGTGTATTTTCTGAATCTACCGTTAACTCAAAATTCCAAAAACTTATATCTTGATTTATCAATATAAACAAAGATTCTAATGCTTCTACAATATTTACAGATTCTACATTAAATCCCTTTGAGGAATCTATTCCAAAAGCTTGTTTTATTAACTTGGTGTTAATCAACATATTTCTAAGGTAACCAGTGCTTTCTATCACAATATCGTCATCATTGCGTACTTCTCCATAATTTTTCATTTCTTCATTATATGCATCTGTGCCTTGTTGAGCATCTAGTTCGTACGCTGCATCATCACCTTTTATATCACCCTTATTTAACATTTTTTCTGCATTATAAGCTCTTTTTTCTATAATTAATTTACCACCATATTTTAAGTCTGTGGTAAAGAGTTCAAATTTATCATTATCATTAACTACCTTTGATAATTTATGTAAATAGTCAAAATCACCTTTTAACTGTCCACTCTCTCCATATGATTTAGTCGATAGTGGTCTAAGTTGACCTGGTAAAATATAGCGATTTATATTAAGAGTTTCTAGTAAAGGATTATTTTTAATCATAACACTTCTAGTGCCTTCTATTGACCTAAATTCTGTTATTATTTTGTTTTTTGTTGTTAATGATAAAAACTTCGATAGTACATTATCTTCAAACCAACCCCAACGAACCCAACCATCTTTCAGAGTGCCTTTGTCATATCTTGTTAAGAACTTATTATCAACCCACCTGAAACTAAAGTATCTACCTGTATTAAGTGCACCATCGACAGCATGTGCATCTGCTTGTATAAAATTACCACTATATTTAGGTAACAGTACTTGTGTATTTAAATAAGAATCAATTTCTTCAATAAATACCTTTAAAGTGACATTAGTGTTGGTTTCCAAGATAGGGTTTTTGTCTACTGATGGATTATTAATATCAATTTCACTTTCTATAGCTTTTGTTAATTTATCAGCTAATTTTTTAGTATTGTCATTAACTGATAAGTTATATGTTACACTTGGATCTAATACTGTTTTATTTGGCATAGTGGCTTCTAAGATACTAACCCCAACACTTGTTATAATGGTCTGACAATCAAATGCACCGTCATCACGTGTGGTAAACTCAAAGTTTGATATAAGACCAACCATCATATCAAAATCACCCTTACCGTTAATTACCTCTTTACTGTAATTTTTATAAGCATCTCCAGTTATGACATAATTTCCAGTTTCATCTGTAGTTAGTAAATTTGGTAAATTTTCTAATGATTTATTATCATATACCCACCCCCAATCTAACATTACTGTTTTACCGTGAGCTAAAAAATGTGGCATGAGTTGATTTAATTCGTCAAAACTCCAACAAGTCCAATTTATGGTTGCAGTTCTCAAGGCTTTAGCACCACCCTTAAAACTTACATCTATAGATTTTATACCAGGCATAGGTCTAAGATTTCTATTTACCGTAACATCATCTTTTATGAAACTTGACGGTGCAAACTCAGACATTGCATGTTCAAGGTTTGATTGTTGTACAGTATCAAATGGCTGTTTATAACTTCGTGGACCATATACATCATCAAATGTTTGTCTTAGTGAAAAATCAGATTTCAAAGAGCCACCTGCTAACGATACTGCATTTACTAATCCAGAAGTCATTCGTGTAAATGTTGTTCTAGTTAGTAGTTTGTCTCTAGTTAATGTATCTGGTCCGATGCTAGCATTAGGAACTGAAATACCGTTACTAAGAACTGACATTTTTTCAAACATTCTTTTTTGGATTTTTGAATGTATTGGTTTTAAATTAATCATAAAAAATTATTTATTTATTTTTTGAAAATCATTTATAACTTTAGTAACATTACCAGGTATTCTTATAACAGTTCCAGATTCTAATGCTACCTTTCCCCTAATTCCATTTGCTTTAGCTATTATCCACCAAAGACTAGAATCTTCGTAAAATGTAAAAGCTAAATTGTCTATCCTATCACCAGTTCTAACCTGAAATAATGTATCGCTATCATGTAATGGAATTTCTGGATAATAAGTTGTTGCATAAACTCTTTGTCCAGATTTATTAAGTTTTCTTTTAGTATTACCATATCTATTCATGTTATGTTAAGTCTCCAATTATATTACTTACACTGGTTTTGAAAGCAGCGCCTGTTTTTGTTTGGCTTATATTTTCATCATTAAATACTTTTGCAAATGAAGTAACACTTCCCCTAGTGGTATCTCCTGTTTTCAGTAAATTACCTAGTTCACCTAAAGGTGACTTTAATTTAGTTTGGTATCTGTCTACAGGAATACTAGGTAGGTCAAATAGTTGTTGAGTTGCATGTAAGTGGTTATCACCTATGTAAGTAAAACTTACATTAACTTGTATATATTTTGGTAATTTAGCGATATCAGTTTCCCAAGTTCCCTCATCCATAACATTATATGTTAAACTTGATATAAATCCAGGCGCGTCATCATACATATCACCAATGGTCAACCTAGTATACGGTGATATCATTCCTCTACCACCTGTAGATGCTGGTTCACTCATATGAGGATATGTTAATCCAGCTAATCTATTCAATTTTAACCATATTGGAGCTAATTCTCTATCAGATTTAGGATAAACATCAAACGTAAATGCAATTTCTCTATCAGTTCCTTGATAAACATGAACCTTATCAGGTCTACCAACATATCGTTCTGATGCATATTCTGGTGAAAATGTATCTGTTATACCACTAAGAATTGCTCTGAATACTATTGGACTATCGCTCCGTATATCATGAAATTTAAATGGTATCCAATCAAGTCTGGTATATTCTTTTCCTTCATAATTAGTTTCGCCATATGGTATTAGGTTAAGTGGATCTACATTAAGATTATTAAAAGCGGTAATATCAAAATTTTTAAGTCTTGCTTTACCAAGTGGGCCTGCAAATTCAGCAAAATCTTTTGCTATTGATTGAGCAGCTTTTGCTCCATCGACTAAATGGCCAACTAAAGGTTCAAGTGCGTCACCTACACTCCCAAATCCTTCTGATAATTTTTTTGGAAATCTTATAGATAACCCACTTATACTTGCTTTTGCAAATGGATTACTCATTTTAGAGAACGGATTTGATACTTTTGAAAATGGATTTTTTATTTTTGAAAACGGATTCTTTACATTAGCTAATGGATTGGTCATACCCGCAAATGGATTAGACATTTCTGCAAATGGATTGTGTACATCAGCAAATGGATTACTCAATCCAGATAAGGGACTGGCTAATCCAGCTAAAGCACTACCAATTAAACCTACAGCACCGGCTCCTAGTTGTATAACATCTGTTGTGATGTTTTGTGCAACTGGAGCTAAATGAACTATAGCAGATGCACTCATAAGAGCAGCTAATTCTTTTACATCATTTGGTAAATCATTTAGATTTGTATGTGTAGCATTTCTATTTAACATCACAACACCTGGTGTGCTAAAAATAGATAATGGGTTATAAGCTTGTGGATTTAGTCTTGCATTTAATGTTTTACTAATAGCAGTTAATCCACTATATTGATTATGTTCTGCTGATGCTTGGTCTACCAATCCATATTTTACAGAACTCACCCTATCAAATGCATTTCTTTTTTGTAAATTTGATTGTTTTATAGCATATATTGATAGTGGGTTTGCAAATGGAAGTAATCTGATAACATCTGATGAGAATCTATCCATATATGTAGCAGGATTTCTACCTAATATACTTTCACCCAATTCAGCTACTGTATCTATTGCTTTTTGCACATAATCTGGAGTATTTATCTCGGTTGGTACTTTAAATGTATCTGCACCCCATTTTTTACCTACAGGTCTAACAATAACTGGTTGATTATTAAAACCAAAAATATTTCTACTAATCTTATCGTTTCTAATTCCTAAAGTATCAGTATCTATTAAAAGTCTTGCATAATACTTATCTAAAAAATTATCTTGATTGTGAAGGTTTAACAACTTTTCTTTAACAGAATCACTTGCTTTTGAATTTATTGTGAATGCAGGAACAAAGTCACCCTTTGAATCTAAAAACAAACTACTTGGTTTTGATATATCTTGTATCGGTGAGTTTGGAGTTCTAAAATTAGGTTCTGCTTTATTTGTTGCAGTATATCTAGGAACAAAGTCACCCTTTGAATCTAAGTATTTTGATTGTGGTATTAAAGGACTGCCTGCATCATTTAAATTATAATCTGTTGGTGATTGTCGTTGTTTTTTTAAAACAAAACCTTGAGCATTAATGTCAATAAAGTAATTTGTTCCAACAATACCACTTGGTTTTGGTATTCTAGTTTGTTCAAATGGCCCAAATTCATCCATAGGACGTTTTAGTGGATTTTCTCTTGATGTCGGTGTAGATGTAATTGGTGGAGTAGTTGGATTCCTATTCTGATTTATTTGATTTGCTATAAAAGCAGCTTCCATTCTATTTTCAAGAGCAGTCATTCCAGATGAGTTACCACCTTGACCACCTGCGCTTGGGCCTAAAGTTGACCTATCTCCCATATTTCCTAAATTTGATTCATTATCGTCTGTTAAAAATGGCATTTAAATTCCTTATTAAGTTGCAGATACACCATCTGAAGTTTTCTTTATGTGTCTACCTAAGAATCCTGATGGACTTGTGTTTTCTACAATTTTATTTAAATGAAAAACTTGTTGTTGTTGTGCATCACCGAATGCATTACCTGCTGCAGCTCCTGTAGCTCCTGCTTGATTACCTCTAACCATTCTAGAAAGACCTTCTACGGACATACCAACTGATTCTGCTAAACTTCTTCTTGCAAGAACATTCATTTTATTAAATTCTGCCTCTGAACCTACTAATCTTTTAATTTCTTTCATCATACCTTCTTGGTCGCCAGATAATGCTAATTGTCTTGCTCTATCAAGATTTATCTGTCTACCTATCATCATTGACGCTTCCATCTGTTTCTCGATTGAAGATTCAAAATCAAGTAAAGATTCTGTTGTTCCTGCTACGTCACTCATACTTAATCCTAACTGTTTCGCAGCCATTGCAGCTTTAATTATATTACCACCACCGTCTTTTGCAAACGATGCAAAATGTTCAGCATTATCTGCAATATCTTTGAATATATCTCCTGGTGCTAAACCAGCTTGTTCTATCATCTGACCAGTCATCTCTATTTGAGATAGTAATGCATCTCTACTAGCTCCAGATATAGATTCCATTAAAGAAAGAGTTTTTGTTAGTTGGTCTGAATTTTGACCACTTCTCATAGCTGTTTGAGCTAATGATAAACTTAAACCTATAGCTTCATCTCTAGTAGCACCTAAATTTTCTCTTGCTGCTAAAAATGATTCTTTTAAATCATCTGATTCTAAACCAGATAATGCAGCAGCTTTTGATAACCCAAAAAATGCAGCTTCTATTTTAATTGCTTCTGCTGCTGATACTCCTAAATCTTTTCGTGTTTCTGCTATTTGTTTAGCAACACCAGATATGATTTTATATACTATCACGAACGCAGCAATTATTAACCCAATTGGCCCGAGAGCTGTAGACATAGCAGCACCAAAAGCTTGTGCACCTTGTGCCATACTAACTAAACCAGGAGCTAGTTCAGTTATAGCACCTCCCATTTTTTCACTATTTTCTAAAGATTCTTTTAATTTCTCAACCTGTTCTTCTGACAAATCAAGATTACCTTCCATTGCATCTTTGTAATCTTCTGCAGCTTTATTTAGATTACTAAAAGCACCTGTTATAGTTCCTAATACAGCACCTTGTTGTTTGTATATATCGGCCTGCTCTTTACCCAAATCATTGAGTTTTTTAGCCATGTCATAGTTATCTTGAGTAACACCTTTAAAGGATACACCAGATTTTTTATAATCGTCTATTGCCATATGATGTCTCTAGTTTACTAAAAGGGCCATTCGCCTTTACTTAACTTTGCTTTTTCTGGTTTAGAAAGGGAACTTTTTTTAGCTTTTGTTTTTAAATATGAATCGATTTCACTACGAGATTTTTCTAAGTCTTTTACTAATTTACCAAACTCAGGATCCTTATTGGATAAATGTTTAAGTACTGCTGGTCGTATTGCACTACCAATAGCTCTAAATACTTTATTAATAAAATCTTCTGTAAGTTGTTCAGTAATTTTTGTATATTTAGCCATAAAATCTCCAATAGTATTAAGTTTTGTACCTCAATAATAAATATCACTTTTTGTATTTATTCATCTCTTTTTTAAATTCATCAGCTTCTTTTTTGTAAAAGGTTTGTAATCTTCTTAGATAGAATGTGCGGAGATATATAGGTAGATTATATACTTCACCAAATGTGAATCCACCTTTAGAATGTAAGATTAATTGAAATATTTCCTCATGTATAGCTAATTTATACTCAGGGGTTAGGCCAAAAAAATCGCACGGTGACTGGAATTGTCACCTCTGTCTCCTTCCCATTAGAATTGACAATAGTAGTTGTCATATCCATATCTGGAGTTATTGTAGTTAGATATTGTCTGAATGCCAATGAATCTCTCGATAAAAACTCATTATCTATGAAATTATTAATATACGACTGTTCAACATTACCATCTACTGATAAAAACATTTTTTTAAATCTAGTAGTTAATTCTGAACTTGTTTCTTTAGATATTTTTTGTTTTGCTTTTAATTCAGATAATATTGCTTGTTCATCTATACCATTTAGTAACCGAAATGTTACTGTTCGTTTTGATGTTGGTAATTCAAATGAAAACTCGTTTATACCTTTAGTAAACTTACCAAAATCAAGATTTATTGGTTCTAATTTAGATAAATCAACTATATGTTCAACTCCGTCATATTCAAACTCATAGTTTTTACCATAACCAAGAATGCGAGCAGCTAACATGATAGCATTCTTATCACCTATCAATAAATCTTTAATATTTATTGTTTTATCTACAATTAATGCCTGTAATAAAACATCAATAACTGTGCCTTGTTTTATTAGATTTTGAGAGGTTAAAATATCCTCTTCTTTTGCGGTCATGTATTTTACTTCTACGTTACCGCTAGATAGAGGGTGACCTTCAACGTAGAAATATCCTTTGGATGGTAAATCTACCATCTCAGTAGGAAATTTGTAATCAGCCATGAATGACTCCTTTATATTGTGTACTTATATATATAACTAATTTTGTTGTAAAACTATTTTATTTTTTTCCGAACTTTTCAGCTGCTGTGACACCAAGTCCAACTACTGAGATATACATAAAACATTCTAATATTTTATCTTTTACCTCAAAGTCTGAAAATGTGTCTGCTCCCCAACTTGCCATCAACATGATGAAAGCTGCGAAACCAACTGTTCTCTTCGAAGAAATCTTTGCTTCACTAGAAAGCATTTCTTGTAAGAAACTCATATATACTCCTTAGAATTGTAAGATTGCGTAATCGTATTTAAGTGTTAGAGTTATTTCAGCAGGATCACTTGAAGCGTAATCTAAATCACCAAAGTTAGCTGTCTCGATATAAGTACCTTTTAATACCCATTCTTCAACAACATCACCAACTGGCCCTAACATATTAAACGTAACATCTTTTTTGTAAAAATCTGAATATCCATCACGGCCTGTTACTGACTCATGTGATAAACGAACCCATTCCATAACACCTTGTGCTGCTGATGGTACAACTGGATCATAAAGAGTAATATCGATTGGTTGCCAAGCACCCTTACCCTTAATATATCTTTTAACGTTAATGTGGTCTAAAACAATTTCTTCAAACTGAATCTGAGGTCTGTTTGCTGTTTTTATCAGATATGCTGGAAGACCTTCTATATACATGATGAACCGATTCTTTGTTTTCGGTTCAAACGGTGTAAACATAATTTCTGATGGATCTAATGTAGCCATTCTTTATTCTCCTAAAAAGCCGTTTTATTTCTACTCATAAATAAATATCAAATAAAGAAATTTTCAATAAAAAGAAAAACCCCTCGTTAGAGGGGCTTTTCATTTATTTAGATTTAATCTAAATTACTCAGGAAATGTTGCTCCTGTTGGTTGTACTACGAAATCAAGTACAATGAACTCTGCAGTTCTTGTAGGTTGGATAAATATCTGACCTACCAATTGATTTCTATCTACAACATCTGCTGTGTTATTAGTATCATCCATGACAACCCTAAAAGCACTTAAACCACTATTAGATTGAACTTGTTCTAAATAAGGGTTAACTATGTTTAAGAAACGATTTCTCAAAGCTTGAGTATTCTGTTCAAATACCAAGTATTTTGAAGTACTTGCAATGAACTTTCTTAAAGCAATTAACAACCTACGAACATTGATTCTATCCAAAGCTGATGGTAGAGATTGTAATGTCTTTTGTCCAAACACCACAACTCCTTGACCAGGAAAAGAAGCAATTGGATTAACTCTGCCTTCATAAAGG
>Ga0209634_1003370_pt1 | contig 10799 bp, 5 predicted proteins | sample LinPmetageLP40_FD_184043 | JGI IMG/M metagenome (GOLD analysis project Ga0209634, IMG submission 184043) | Marine viral communities from the Pacific Ocean - LP-40 (SPAdes) (version 2) | ecosystem: Environmental > Aquatic > Marine > Oceanic | place: Pacific Ocean | collected 2010-08-26 | reverse complement strand
TTCATCTTTAATATGACGGCTCAAGACGGTGATGCATCGGTTGCGCAAGAGGCGACTAATAAAGATGAAGCTGTTGAACCTGCAGAGCAAAGCAGTTCAAACGAGCCTGAGCAAAATGCTCAGCCTGCAGAAGCGAAAGGCTCAGCTGGCGAAGCACAAGAAATGGACATTACGGTACCTGATTTAGGTGGCGTGGATGCGGTCGAAATCATAGAGCTATCTGTGAGTATTGGTGATGAACTCGCGGCCGAAGATAGCTTGATGGTGCTCGAAAGTGACAAAGCCACCATGGAGATTCCAGCGCCGCAAGCCGGTAAGTTATTATCGTTTGCCGTAAAAGTGGGGGATAAAGTCAGTCAGGGAGATGTTGTTGGCAAGATGCAGGTGGCTCAAGCCTCATCGGCTCAATCACCAGAAAGCGCCTCTGTAAAAAAACCGCCCTCAAAAAGCGAGGCGGCGAAAGATGCATCGGCCACTGCCCAGCCGGTGACGCCTGCCAACTCAAACGCCAACACGGGTTTGAGTCAGCCTCAAGCTGGGCAAAGTAAAGGTTCATCCGGTCATGTGCATGCTGGCCCGGCGGTACGTAAGTTAGCCCGCGAGCTTGGGGTAGACTTAGTGCAAGTTAATGGGTCTGGGCCTCGTAATCGGATTCAAAAACAAGACCTGCATGACTTTGTGAAACAGCGAGTCAATAATCCTGTTACAGGCCCGCAGACCGTTAAAGGCAGTGATGAAGACTTTTCAAAATACGGTCAGATCTCTGAAAAACCGCTTAATAAAATCAAGCAAGTCACCGCAAGAAACATGGTGGCTAGTTGGAGCACAATTCCTCAGGTAACTCAGTTTGATGAAGCCGACATTACTGAGCTAGAAACCTATCGCAAGCAATCTATGGGCGCTTTATTACCTGAAGGGGTAAAAGTATCGCCACTGGCCTTCATTATGAAGGCATGTGCGAAAGCTTTGCAGGCATTCCCTGAGTTTAATTCTTCCTTGGGACCCAATGCTGACAAGCTTATTCTGAAGCAGTACTACAACATAGGCATTGCAGTAGACACACCAGACGGTTTGTTGGTGCCGGTTGTGAAGGGCGTCGATAGCAAGGGCGTAGTGGATCTTGCCATAGGCAGCTCAGAGCTGGCCAAAAAGGCGCGAGATAAGAAGCTGCCCATGGATGCAATGAGTGGTGCTAGCTTTACCATCTCTAGCCTAGGAGGAATTGGAGGAACCGCCTTTACACCCATTGTAAATGCGCCTCAAGTCGCCATTTTAGGGGTCTCTAAGGCTAGCTTTAAGCCTGTTTGGAATGGAGAAACGTTCGAGCCTAGGCTGATGCTGCCGCTTAGCCTGTCCTATGATCACCGCGTGATTGACGGTGCGCAAGCGGCTAGGTTTACTCGTTACCTGTGTGAACTGTTAACCGATGTGAGGCACCTGCTTCTATAATTAATAGATGGCAAATTAATTTGTGACATTGCGTAACAGGAAGTACTGAAATCAAGACAACCCAAAAATAGCAGCTACACTTTAATTAGAAGTTGTGAGGAGGTCTGTCTGTGAATGGATTGTTAGCACCCGCTATTGCACTAATGAATAAGCTCAGTTACGCCAAGAAATTTGGCGTAATTAGCATTACTTTTTTTGTTCCTTTGCTATTGCTTAGTTATGCCATCGTTAACCAAACCTATGAGCAAATCGAAAAAGCCCGTGCAGCTAACGAGTCACTTGAAGTGGTTTCAGATGTACTGGATTTAGCGCAAAAAACGGCTACGTTCCGAGATCTTGCTGCTGTTGATGCATTTTACCCTCGCGCCATACTCACTGAGCAAGTGAATACCCTAGAAAAAGGCGTGTTTAAAGCCATTGATGAACTGCAAGCTAAATACCCCGAATCGCCTCTTTCCGAATCCCTAGAGAAAAAAAAGGCCACGTGGCAGAGTATTGTAAAGCGCAGTGGTGAAAATAAGCAGCCAACCATTAATGATCAATATAAGAATAACGCTCAAGTTGTCTTTGATATCATGCATCTGGCAAATAAAGTGGCGCAAGACTCTGGTGTACTTCAAGACACTAATGAAGAAGTGCAATTATTACTTAAATTAATTTTAGTTGAGTATCCAAAATTTCGTTCGGCGTTAGGTGTTGCTCATACCATAGGGGTTTACTCTATTGTTGAGAAATACATTATGACAGGCACCTATGACACCTTGAATGAAACCTACGACCTGCTTGATGCCCAACAAAAAAACATGAACCAAGCACATACAGCTTTGCTGGATGGTTACCCAGAATTAGCGGGCTTGTTTTCAGAGACGTTTAAGATCACAGAGGGAAACATTGAGGCAATAAAGTTTAAACTTGACGAAGAAATTATTTCCGCCATGAGCGTTGCCATTACCTGGCCAGATTACAGTGACTTTTATCAAAGTAAATTATCTCCCTTTCATACCGTTCAAGAGCTGGCACTAGAAGAAATTAGCAGTATTTTAGATGAACGTATTAGTGAGCTAAGCAGTAAACTGATTTTGGTTGTCGTAGCCATCGCGTTAGTCATGCTGTTGATTGTGTATTTATACGCCGCTTTCTTTTGGTCTGTTCGTAGCACTGTTGGTCAATTTCATAGTGCGGCTCGAGAAATTTCTCGGGGGGATATGCGAATCAGGGTCGAAGTTGAATCAAAAGATGAGATGGGTGAGCTCACCAGTGAATTTAATGTCATGGTTGAGAAAATTCACTCACTTTTACAAGCGGTACAAAAAACCGCTACAGAAGTTGGGCAAAGCATGACCTTAGTCGGTGGCAATGCAGAGCAAAGTAATAAAGCAGCAAATGAGCAGCTGCATCAAACCGAGCAAGTTGCATCTGCCATTACAGAAATGGCTGCCACCGCAGAAGAAGTAAATCGACAGAGTGAAGATGCGGCTAATTTCGCAGCCGATGCAACCAGCCAAGCCGGCAGTGCCAATGACGTGGTAGCAGAAACTTTAAGCCAAATTAATACATTGGCGGATGAAATCGTTCATAGTACAGAAGTCATCAATCAACTTTCAGAGAACTCAAGTAACATTGCCAGCATGTTGGCGGTAATAAAAGGGATTGCAGAGCAAACGAATCTACTTGCATTAAACGCGGCTATTGAAGCGGCACGAGCAGGAGAGCAAGGGCGCGGCTTTGCTGTTGTGGCCGATGAAGTGCGCACACTTGCCAGTCGTACCCAAACCTCGGCACAAGAAATAGATGAAGTCATGACCACCATCCATAGCGGTATCAGTGATGCTGTGAATGTAATGGGTAAAAGCCACCAGATGGCACAAAATACGGTTGAATCATCTTCAAGAGTGCGAACCGCTCTTGATGAAATTGTCACCATGGTGAAAAGTATTGCAGATATCAATGGGCAAATATCGGTATCCGCAGACGAGCAGACACAAGTAGCGAAAGCCATTGATGAAAATGTAGTGAAGATTAATGATTTAGGCCGAGCCACAGTGGATGACTCAGAGCATACAGTTAAGGCGATCAAAGAAGTCGTAGCGTTAACGCAGTCGCTGCAAGAAAAGCTGCAGCGGTTTCAGGTATAAGTTATTGTAGGTGTATCGAGGCCGAGCTGGTTTATAAACCCGCTCGGCTTTTTTATTTATTTTTCAATAATACTAATGCTTACTGGTGAGCGAGTAAGAGGGGATACTTCAGCTTTCTTACTGTTATCGGTTGCATCAAATAGTTCTATTTTAGGCTGCTCATCACCTTTTAGGCCGTAACCAAGCCATAATTCATTATTTCGACTCGCAAGGCTAGAAAGGTATTTCCCAGATGTGGAACCCACAGTGGTGCTGGTGCCATTAGTAATATTAACTAGTGTATTATTTTTCCATCCATTATAGCTAATTGCATATATATTACCGTTTTCAGTAACATTGACACTGGAGTATCCAGCTTCAGTATTAATTGTTTCAACAGTTAAAGTATCTAAATTAATCTTTTCAATACCGCCCGAATTATCAGCATATACTAGGCTAGAGATATACAGATTTTCTCCATTTAATGATGTACCTTGGGGATTTTTTAAATTAAGTTTAATACCTTTCAGACCATCAATTGAAGGGTTGGTATCAACTTCTTCCCAAGTGTTTGTGTTAAAAACTGCAACGTATGCGGATTCAACAGGTGTGTAGTTCTCTAATCTTTGCATCGTAATGGTTACATAATTCTCGGAAACATTAGCGGCAAACATATGAGGGGGGTATGTCGTGACAGTCGAATCGTCGTTGATCTTCTGAGTATTGTAAGCTGATAAGTCTAGTTCACAAATTTTAAAGTCTTCTTCTGTTTGTGCGCTGGTATCAACAATCCAAGCTTTTCCCTCTGAGCGTCTAGGCATAACAGCAATGGAGTCATTAATGAATGCAATATTTTGAGCATTCGGTGATATTTCGCTTCCACTCTCGCGTGTTGAATAACCTAAGCTATTATCTGTTTGGTAAAGACCAGTTTCAGGTGAGGTGTGATAATACTTTTGGAATGTATCAATGCCATCGCGACCTAAATAATAAAAATGTCCAGATCGGCTAGAAACGACATAATCAGTTTCGGTAGATGCTAGCAAATTAGTCTCAGTAACCGCATTGTTTTCAATAAATATGAGGTTAGAACCATCGCCATACTCTGCTGTTTTTACTACGCCTATATATGAGCTGCTCGTTGATTGAGCGGTGATAGCCGTAGCATGTTCAGGCCCACAAAGTGCGGTGTTAATATCTGTGTCGGAGTTACTGTCATCTATTTTTAGATCACACCCTGTAAGTAGCAAGATAGAAAATGAAAATAGAATTAGATTTAAAAGCCTTGTTTTCATTGAAGGTCCCATTTTTGGTTGATAGTTAGGTAGTAAGTTGTGCCTGATACTGGGCTAATGGGAAAATCCCTTACCCTTTGATCAGTGATGTTGATTATTTTGAAAGTGAAATTAGTTAGATTAATCTGTTTCCCAATTGAAAAATCAAATTGAGTATTGGTTGGAATAGATAAATCATTTTGATTGGTATAATAACCGCCGCTTTCATAGCGATTAGTGATTTTTGCATTCCAGGTGTTAAATGCAAAAAGAAGTGAATGGTTAGCTGATAATGTACGGTGTCCGCTCACTTCATTATTAATTGTACTTTCTAGGTTATTGTCTGTAATGATCCCTTTTTTATATGTGACGTTACCCAGATAAGATATGTATGGATTAAAGCTAATATCAAAACCAAACTCAGCTCCTTGGAATCGTGTTTGTGCAATATTGCTGAATTTTATTACCCCTCGATTATCTTGTTCAGCGCTTATATTATCGTCTACTTCTCGATGAAAGATATAAAAAGAAAAGTGAGAATTTTGATTGTAATTCTCAAAGCCGATTTCTGTGGATAGTGATTTTTCTGGTTTTAGTTCTGGATTACCAAGTGTCGTTCCTCTGTCACCAAACATTTCATTTGTATTTGGTATTCTAATTTGCTTGCTAATATTAATAGATGCTATTAATTGTTGGATTGGATTGTAGTTTAATCCAGAAAAGAAGCTGAAATGGTTGGAGTTGTTGCTATTGTTGATTGATTTGTCTTCGACCCAGGATTTAACAATTTGAATATTAGAATTCATGTTAGAGGTTAACTCTGATTGTATTCTTAGGCCTGTGTTTAATTGTGTTCTTTTGAATTCATTATCACATTTTTCAATTTCTAGGCAGTTTTCATTCGAAGAGTTGGGGATGTTTAAATAATAAGAATTGACAGTTTCTTGTTGTATCTGTTGGTTGATGGTCGCGATCGATGTTCTTAAATTTTTAGAATAAGTGGCATTTATTTTATGGAAGTTAGAGTCGTATTGATTGTGTTGTTCACCTAGACCTATTTTCCCTTCTCTGTCATCGTAGATTTCAGTTCCATTTTTATAGGTGTATGTGCCAGTAAATCCATTATTTTTATAAGAGGTAATAACGGTATTTTCTGTTGATGATATGTTTGTTTTATTGTTCTGGGAATTAATTTTACCGGCAATATGTCGTTTATTATTTTTGTAGTTTGTTTTAATAGATAAAATTTGATCTGGTTTTATCTTATATTCGAAAGAAGTACCAATGTTTTCATTTTTTGTACCATTGTTATGACGCTCTTCATTTTTTGGTGTGCTTGGCGATGAGACAGGCTGTTGTTCTTTATATATGAAATTATTATCAGCACTTGATTGTTCAAGTTGAATATTTCCAGAGATATCATCATATAGATAATTTTGATTTAAGCTTAACTGGTAAACTCCGTAAGATCCAAGATGAAACCTTGAATGTCCTTCCTTATTCTTTTTAGTGTTTGACTGTATGTCTATGGCACCCCCAATGGCCGTAGCAGATAGCTCCATTGGAACAAACCCACGATAAATATTGATTGTTTCAATATTGTTCAGGCTGATAGATCCTATATTTGCTCCACTGCCATTTAAATCATTAACGGGGACGCCGTTCTCAAAAACTAAAACCTGTTGGCCTTCTGCACCTCTTATTCTTGGTGTGGTGTATTGGCCAACACCCGATAAAGATTGGATATCAATACCAGACTGCTCGGTAAGAATATCTCCTAACTGGATAAACTCGTTTTTATAAGGTGAAAGGTTAATTTGACTATGGGAACCAATGAAGTCGTATGCAGATATTTCAGGTGCAGGTTCTGCTGTCACATGAACGGTATCGAGAACTTCATTGTTTTGAGCAAACGTAGGTACAGCGATAGCTAGTATCGTGATAAATACGCAGATATATTTGAGTCGTAAAAATTTCACACTAACCAACCAAGGTTAGGCAACAATAAGCAACCAGCAAATGATAAAAATAGAATGTGCCGTCACTTAGTCGCCCACCGCAACTACAGTTCATAAATAATTAGGCCGGTATCCGGGCTTACAACTCAAATCCTAAGATTCATGATTTAACGCCTTCCCAAGCGAGCTCAGTGGCGGTGTGTTAAATCTAAGTTGCTTACCGTTGCGGGGGCAGCACTGGAATGTCTGTAGGGTCTACAGGGACACCAGTTTCCCGTTTAACTTTGACCTAAGAAAACAGTCAAAGCACCTAAAAGTTGGGCGCATACTACGAAAGCATGGCCTAAAGGTCAAGATAGTTATGGTGGGGTGATCTAGCTAGTTACTTCGGGGGTGCTACCTGAAAGTGGCAGCATGATGGTAAAACGAGTCCCGCTTCCTATGTTGCTTTGCACACGCATCTGGCCTTGGTGGTGGTTAGTGATAATAAAAAAAGACACGGATAAGCCTAAGCCCGTTCCCATGCCCACTTCTTTGGTGGTGAAAAATGGCTCAAAGATATGGCGAGTGGTATCTTCATCCATGCCAGGGCCGTTATCTTCAATGATCAGCTCTGCCATTTGATTGTTTTTTCGTGTGCTGATTTGTATTTGGCTATACCAATCTAAATCAAACTCTTTTGTTTGCTTGTATTCTTGTAAAGCCTGGGCGGCGTTTTTTAGTAAATTCAGTATCACTTGCTCAATTTCTGATGGGATACAAGGTATGTCATCAAGTGTTAGGTCGAAGTCTTTGATCAGATCAATGGCTTTGAAATCATAACCCTTACTTAAGCTGTATTCATTTTTAGCGATACTGATTGATCGATCAATGATGTGATGTAAATTTTGAGGTTGTAATTTCTTCGGACTTTGGCGGCTAAACTGTAGCATGTTATTAACAATTGTAGATGCACGCTCGCCTGCTTGTGAAATATTATCAAGAAAGGAAAATATTCCCCTGTGTTCAATGTAGGCACAGATATTTTCCATGTTGTCGCCAACTTCTTCGGCGCTGGATATATTTTTTGCAATAGCAGGGTTTAACCGGCGTTTAATATTTTGCACGGTTTGTACAATTGCCCCTAATGGATTATTGATTTCATGTGCCATGCCTGCAGCTAACCCACCTAATGACATCATTTTTTCTGATTGCACCATCATATCTTCCATTTGGGTGCGCTGGGTAACTTCATCAATTCGAATAACTGCGCCTGAGTGTGTTGTGTCATCTAGAGGGTAGATGGTTAAATCTAAAATGCTTTTTTGTCCGTTGGTATTAAAGGCAATTCGCTCCACTTTGTTGACGACTTTCTTTTCAAGTGAATTAGTGATCAGTGTAAGGTAGGTAAAAAGAAATCCACAGGACTCTTCAAGGGGCTGGTATATGGCATCGTCACGCTTAATGTGGGTGATCTGAGATGCACCTTTATTCCACTGTGTGACTTTTAATTCATGATCAATGGCAATAATCGCACTTGGCATGGAGTCGATAATATTATTGAGATAGTGCTGAAAGTCAGTGAGTTTATGTTCAACTCGTGCTCTAACTTTTACTTCAAAACCAAGCCTTGCATTGGTGTCGTGCATTTTCTTTGACAGCTCGAGTGCCCGTTGCCTTGCTTGCTCCGCCTTTTCTTTTTCTTGACGAAGCATCATGTCATCCTGCTCAATTCGATTAAGCATGAAGTTAAAGTTTTCAGCCAGTGTGCCAATTTCATCCGGATAAAAACGCCTAGCCCGTAAGCCATAATTTTGTTCCATGGCTATCTCATTGGTTGTATCGGTCAATGAGAAAATTGGGCGAAGAATCAATCGATTGATGAAATACAAAATCACGTAAATCAATATGAAACCACATATTAAAATCATCAAGCTGATGATCACCACTTCCAACAAGAATATCTCGGTTACATGGGCAGTTACCTTAGCCATTAAGGTAAACTTAGGGCCGGGTAGTAAGACAGTATCATGATCAAGTTGAGTTAAATGGATTTGACTTAAATGCAAAGGGAAGTCATCACTTGTACCGTCTTGTCGTTTTCCGTTTGCGTTATAGATTGCAATATCGGTGATTGTAAATGCCGATTGCTCTTGGTTTAGGAAGTTCTTCCATTTTTCACTATCAAAATATTTTTTATTTGACCCGTGTAATAAAGGTGTGAGTACAGAGAGATGTTGCTGAATAGGGTTCTGCGTTGCTAGCCAAAAATTACTACCGACATTGAGTAATGAAATGCCCACCATGGCAATAGCGAGCAACATAAAGACTTTTTGGCGTACTTTTAGCTGGCGAAAAAAATCACGCATAATTGTTATTGGCATCAGCAGGGTGAAAGTCGCCTCAGGTTACCTTAGTTTCTGATGCCAGCCAAGGTTATGCGCAGGTCAGTTTTTGATAAAGGGCTTGGTTTTCTGGGCAAGATAAGCCAAGTGCTTCTGCCTGTTGAAGCAGATAACCTGTCATGAATTGAATTTCAGTTGGCTGCTGTTTGCGATGATCTTGAAGCATGGAGCTAAAATTATTGGCTGTGCTTTTGCAAACGTTTTGGGCTAATTCAAATGCGTTGTCTAAAGAATAATTGAGTTTTTCTGTTATCTTGTCGATCTCTTCACAAATTCTCTGCATATGAGACAAATAATCATCATTTTCAACCAAATTACCGTTTTGACAGTTATATAACACTGTCAGTGGATTAATCGCGCAATTGATCATGAATTTTCGCCACATTACTTGTTGAATATCGTCATGCCACTCAAAGTGTGTATCAGGTAGCCACTGCTTTAATTCATCTTTTTGCACATGACCATTAAGAGCGCCAATACTATTTACCCCTATTCCTGCGTGCATAAGAGTATGGGTATCTTTTTTGTATGCTCCCTCTGTTGAGCTGCAGGCATAGAGTTTAATATCAGGAAAGGCTTCACTGATACGTTGCTGCGAACCGAGTCCATTTTGTAGCAGAATAACCTGACTTTCGTCATTAAGATGCGGCTTTACACTGTTGATGGCGTCAAATGCATCGTACGCCTTTGTTGCAATGACTAAGTACTGAATAGGGTTGCAGATGTCTTGTGCCAAAATGCTTTGGCCTGTTACCTGCTTTGCATACGGCAAAACATCAAATGAATAAAGGTTGTTGTTGGTATGTCGTTGAATAAAGTGTAATGAGTGCTGGGGATAAAAGTAACTCGCCCATAGGCTGCCCATGGCACCTGAACCCAATATATAAATATCATGCATAGTCAAATTAAACGGTGGCGGTTTTCCAAGAACGCTCAATATACCGTAAATATTTGGCTGGGTGGTGTAGGTGGATAGAATTTATTTTAAGTGTCAGTGTCGTCTCATCTATATTTAGCTGCTTAGCTGCAATGTAAAGCGGTCCTTTAGCAATTTGCGTAAACATCCAAGCGAGTAAGAAGTGGGCATCAGGTAAGCTGTGATGACGTTGTCGCCCTAACCAGTTTTCTGTGTCTAAGCCATTGTTTTCAACCAAGCATTGAATACAACGCTGCCAAGTAAGTAGGTGCTCGCTTTCCGGGGTTTCATTTAATTTTGATTGATAGTTGGAGCGCGCCTGCATTAAGTAATGGGCATCGGCGTAGGCTAAATAATAATCATGATTACCGCTACAAAATACCGTCTGAGCTTCAGTATTAGCAATGGCCATATAATCGTAAAACCGACGTAAGCGTTGGCCGTAATGTGGGGACAAGGTGGCCAAAATCGTTTCGGTATTCACACCTGTTTGTTGTGTGCCTATGTAATCATGGTATGAGCTATACAAAAATTGCTCAGGTGAACTGCATTTTTTTTGCTCTACGGGTAAATAATGAATATGGCGCAGAGTTTTACATAGGTGTTTAGGCTGGATTAAAACCTGATGAATATGATCATCATCAAATAAGTAGCCCGTTTCACCGGTCGTATCTTGATGCCACTGGTTGTAGTGCATCAACCAA
>Ga0209634_1003367_pt1 | contig 10803 bp, 19 predicted proteins | sample LinPmetageLP40_FD_184043 | JGI IMG/M metagenome (GOLD analysis project Ga0209634, IMG submission 184043) | Marine viral communities from the Pacific Ocean - LP-40 (SPAdes) (version 2) | ecosystem: Environmental > Aquatic > Marine > Oceanic | place: Pacific Ocean | collected 2010-08-26 | reverse complement strand
CACAGCGGCGAAGCGGTGGATTGATGATAACCTTGTCAATCAACCGTGGTACTGTGAATATACCCCCAAGACTAAGGGGCGAGGTCGCAAGGGTGTTATGTGTCGAATCGGCACCATGACCGACCCTGCACAAATCGCACAGAAGTGGGGGGTGGCAACAGATGAGTAAGGATTATTTCAAAGGTGGTAATTGGAATGTCAAAGACGAATACTATACACCTAAAATCTTAGTGGACGCTATCAAACCACATATACTTCATCACAAAATTAAAGCCACCAGCGAAATAAACGATTCCTGCCTCCGACCAGTGACCGTTTGGTGTCCTTTCGATACCGAGAATAGCGAGTTCGTTATCGGGTTAAGGGACGAAGGGTATGATGTTATTCATAGCCACATTTGGGAAGGGAAAGACTTCTTTGATTATGAGCCGGAACAACACTACGACATGATAATATCGAACCCTCCTTTTACTCTAAAACTAAAGGTGTTTGAGAGGTTATTCAACTTGGGAAAACCATTCCTCATGCTGATGGGTTTGCCGATTCTAAACTATCAAGTTGTTGGGGAGTTCTTTCACAAGAAGCAAAACGAAGGTAAGAACTTACAACTGTTAATTGTTGACAAGAAGGTTTCCTTTGACGGCAATACTTCTTCCTTTAACAACTCTTATTTTGGTTGGGACATGCTTGAACAAGATGTTATTTTCGTTCATTTGGAACATAACAATAGCGGCGATAATTATATCAGTAGTAGGATGGGCGACAGTGAAGCGTTGCCGGAAATAGAAAAGAAAAGAGTGGAGTGGTTTTAATGAGGACAGCGAGTGAAATAGAACAACGGCTTGCCAGCGAAGGAAATGCCTTGACCATAGAAACCTTACGATGGGTTCTCGATACGCCCGTATGCCCTATGTGTGGTATCAGCAATCGCAAGGAATTGGAGGTCGCTATCCACAAGGACGAAATCAGTACCGCCTACCTTGAGGAAAAATACTCATGGCCTGTCGGAACGGTCATGGCTCACATGGAGCATCATATCGACTACGACCCCGAAGAAGCCAAACACATCGAAGAGATGCGATACGAAAGCATTAACACCCTCGATGCGGCACAGGATATTGTGGGTCGCCTCTTAGGTTGGCTCGATGAGTTGGAAGCCATGAAAGACAGCACCGGAGGAATCACATCGGAGTGGGTCACTGACGCATCCAAACTCGTTGCACAAGCAAACACTTCCCTTCGGCTTGTCGGACAATTAAAGAAGGAGATTGGTGTTGACTCGCAGTTATTGTTAGCACAAAAGCAAATGGATGGGGTCATGGGTGTTCTTGTGAATACGCTTCGTGATGAGCCAAAACTTTTGGACATGATTGAATTGAAAGTGGCGGCACTAAAGCCGCCATCACACACCGTTGATGTTGATTGGGAGGACTGACTATGCCGGAATGGAGAAAGGGAGCGAGGCGAAGTCTATTCTCTCGTCGTATTATGAAAACAGAATACCCCCAATTGTTTAATTCTATGAAGGAGCATGGTTTGGTATGCCTCATCGAAGATATTGGTTTGGTTTGGTGGTTCGGTGAATACAAAATCTCGCCTGCCGAAGTCAAAAGGGTTTGGGGAATAAGCAAAGACCAATACCCAAGAATACGGGAGTTCATACTTGAGAACAATCCTTTCGGTGGTGACTATGCAGGGAATCGTTATCTTGACGAGTGATGAGCGAGCGTACCGAACTGGTACCGTCGTTGAAAGTCGTGGCATCAAGTTCCCACCTGTCGCACCCGAAACAACATACATAGTACACGGTGTAAAGATAACCGAAAAAGAAATCAAGAGGTGGATTGAAGTTGTTTCTTATCGCTTGGTTTTTGTTATTGATAAGGTACCTAAGTTGTCGAAAGGTATTAAGGAGGAAATAATAATAGACAAGTCGCTCAAGGTGAAGGGTGGTTTCAAACAGGAAATTGAGATGTTGTTCCGATGGGACGACCGTACACGGGTGTTCAAACGAATCCAAAACAATTTACCAATCCCCCTCGCATTGTCTTTCCTTCGCAAGAATAAAGTTGAGGAAATAGAACTGTGGCGACTTCTGTCACAGACGAAGTTCACCCTCCCTACGATGTATTCGGAAGCCGTACTCGTGTACGGGTTGAAACCTTCCAAGGCTCGTTGGGAGTGGCCCAGCAAAAGCAAGAAGGCAGAATCCCCTCCCGATGGTTTTCGTTCAAGTGATTTGTATTGGCGTGAGATTATTTCCCTTGATGCCGAGGCACGAAACGATTTGAGAGCCAAGTCCAAGGAACTACCGAAAGGGGTCAAAAAAACACAAGAAGGCATCCTGCGGTGGATTTGATGATTGATTGGGATATGATTTTTGTCACAATAATACTTATGGGTGTTTGGTACTCGACGGTCGTATATTGTGAGAACATGGAACTGCGAGCGATGGTGTTCGCAAAAGAAGTGGCGCAAGGAGAACCACAAGAATACCCCCAAGAGTATCACCCCGTCGATGCGACACACCGAGCAACACAGGCCGCAAACACGATGGATGCGCTGATGTGGTATGACCTTTAAGTGTTAGGGCAAATCTAAAAGGGTCGGTGTTGTGGCAACATTATGAGCGCAACCAATCGCCGTATTCGGCGAACCATACTCGACCTTCTTTGGGAAAGTGGCCCAATGACGAAGGAGGACATGGCGGTGGAACTCGGAGATAAGAAAGGGATTAAGAGAATACCTTCGCCCCATTCACTGTCAGCCTTGTTGTGCAAGTCGCATTCTGTTATCACGGTCGGTAAGCGTAGGGTCGAAAATCTCGTCGGCAACAAATCCTTACATTCTCTTTATGATTTGGATAGGGAAATAGTATTGTCGAAAGCAGACATTATGTATATTCGTGAACCTTCGACCATGACCCCAAATGAGAAGAAGAATGCTCGCAAATGCGAGTCATGTGGTCGAACCCGCATCTTCCCACCCGACTGCGAAGAATGTCTTCATTGTACTCGTTTAACCCGATAGTCGCACTACCGAAAGCCTTATAAGGCTGGTCGTGTATGTATATTTAGAGGCAGAAGAGATGCGAGCGAAGACAGTGACACATGTTGAATATGAGATTTTGAAAGAGGTATTGGAAAACATACCACTGAACGAAGTCGAAACCACTATGGTCAACGATACCGTCACCGAGAAGCGATTCACCACGGCGGCTAAGAATGTCGCTGTTTTGATTCGCAACCTTATGACCCGTCGCCAACACCGACTGCCTGCTGAACACCCACAATACAAACAAAAGGAGGAATGAAACACATGACAAACACACAAACAGAAAAACCACTACACGCCTTTTCCGGCGAACGCTCGGATGCCGCTTTTACCTGCGGCGAATGCTTCACACCAATGACCAACGAGTCGAGTGCGAAAGCACTTACCTTTTCTTGCGGCCATCCCGAAGTTGGACAATTTAACCCAATCATCAATTGGAGGAACACCAACGATTGGTTGGATGCGGTACGCCATCGCTACAACCTCGGCGACTGTCGTAGTACACATGAAGTGGTACTGCTTTCCCAACTTTTGACGAACGAAATTAGAACGCATAGTGGATTGCAGAAAGTGCTTGATAGTCAAAGTGGGCAGTCGGGTTCTTCCTTTCTCACAGCACTACCGGAAAATGTATTGAGGTTCGACCGACTTTTGTTGCTCGCAGAATCGTCGTACCAAAAAATCAAGACGCTGGAAGGCGCAATCAAGTTCGGGGTGAGCCAATGACTGTCAAGAGAAGTCCATTTAAGGTTGGGCAAAAACTAACTGTTGCTGAAATCTCGTCACAGGCTGGACGAACCACCATCCCGTCCAAGACCGGAGGGTTTGTTATCACCTCCATACAAAAACACAACAACGCATCCGGAGCGTATCAGTACATCGCACAGTCCGTCCGCAAGGTCGAAGGGCTAAAGGTCGAATGTTGTTGGTTCGTCACCTTCCCCGCTCTCAAGGGACTCAAGACTCGCAGGGCATACCCATCTGCCTTCCGCTTGCTCGTGGCTACGCCCGAACCCAAGCCTTATATGCCTCGTAGTGAAAGGGAAGTTGTGAGCCAATCCGACCTTTCTAAGACCATTCCTGCTGGTGACAATAGGAATAAGAGGATTGTACTCGCAGACTTTTTGGAGGAATGAACTATGGTAGCCGTAAATGTAAAAATAGAATTGACGCTTAAACTTGACTTTGACTTTGATGAAATGCTTGATGAAACCCTTCGGGATTTGATTTACAAACGAATCGAAAATGACTACATTGGTGACATACTTGAAAACATGGAAGTGAGCCAATGACAATTCAATACTACCTTGACCTTATGACAATGACTGACGACTTGAAGTACCTACAACGATTGAACTTTTTGTCGTTCGGTAAATTGTTTTACGCTGGCAACAACGACATGTCTTATGTCGAAGTACAGTGGAACCGTTTCAGTGGAAACACACTACAATACATTTGGACTTCCGGCACAAGGTCGTTGCGAATCATGGCTTACTACATCGAAACCTGCAAGCAGGGTCTTGACTACAATGCGGACATTATTCACGCCGCTGTTGACTTTGATATTGAACAAGATAAAAAGGATAGGTTTGGTGAATGAATGTTTGCCCGTATTGCTCGTATTATTGTCGCAAAAGAACTTCTAAAGAAGGACATGCGATTGTGCCCATTGTGTAGTGATACCATCATTCATGTTGGAGAAACCGCTTGTCTTCACTGTACGCTCGACGCATCTTTTGGTTTGGAGTTGGTTCGATGATGCTTCCGGAGATTCACTACAACACCTACACCACAAAGATTGACCACCCTAAACCGTGGCAACTCGATGAACACGGTGAGCCGAATGTCAACGACTTCATCATCAGCGACCCCTGCTACTACATCAAGGACTCCGATTGGAGCGACTTCTGTGATGTGTGGAACGCCGCCACCAAAAGTCAAGGCTACGGCTCCAACATTGTCAAGTGGAAAGGTTTCGACCTCGTTATCCAATCGACAGGTGGCGACGGCTCATGGTCGTACAGCGGCTTGGAACAGAAGGGTTGGCACCGTGGTGGTACATCTCACTGTGCCGACACAGCATCCATTTGTTGCATCCCCTTTGCTCTTTGTGACACCAACCCCTTAGAGAATTATAAGGGTACAGGAATCATAGGCCACACTGACTACGGTATGGAGGACTACCCCGAAATCACTTGTGAGGGTAGTTATACCGGAGTCGGTGAACCATTTGCTATTGACGGAATAGTACAAGACGGCTACATCGAATGTTGTGGTTCGTATGAAGCAGAAGACATGTTTGAATGGTGCGACAGTGGCTCTTGCGAAGGTTGTCAAATGTGCTTTGAATGTGATTGTGAGGATGAGGAAGAATGACTTGGGCTACACAACACCGCCCAACAAGTCTTACGGGAATAGTAGGTCAACCCGAACTGGTTGCCGAACTAACTCAAATACTCGTAGGCGAAATGCCTATGCAACACTACTTGTTCAACAGTCCAAGTCCGGGCACGGGTAAAACTTCCGTGGCCTACGCTCTCGCAAAAGACTTGGGTTGGCAAATCATCAATTTCAACGCCTCTTCCAAGAGGGAGCGAGGTATTGAGTTCGTTGAAGAAACGCTCATCCCTATGACTCGTAGTGGTATTAAGGAGAGAATCTTTTTGCTCGATGAGGCAGACCAACTGACCGATGCGGCGCAGGGTGCGCTAAAGGGTGTTATCGAAAACGCCTGTGGGTTTTTCATCCTCACCTGCAATCGACTGCCGAAGGTTTCACGGTGGCTACAAAGTCGTTGTCAAGTTCGTACTTTTAACCCAATACCACATGACGACATGGTTGACAGGTTGTGTAAAATCGCAGTCCAACACACCCCCGACATTTCCAAGGTTTCTGTGCAAGTCATAGCAAGGGCACACGAAGGCGACCTTCGCAATTCCATTGGTGCCCTACAAACATATTGTGGTTTAAGTGGCCGAAATGCCGAATCGTTTCTCGACGGTTTGACGGCACCATACATCGACTTCTCAAAGTTCCTCATGGTGTGCATCCGTGACAACAACTACGAAGTCGCAGTCAAGATGTTAAGAGGTGATGTGAAAAGTCAAGTGCGGGCTTGTTTTAAGTTCGCAGTTAATTCACCCGCAAAAGTAAAGTCCAAGATGCAAGTTATTGAGGCGGCTATTGTAGCCGAGCGTGACTTGTTAAACGGTGTGGATGAGGAAGTGGTACGCCACAACTTCGTCCGTATGTTGGTTGGAGGGAGCCAATAACAACCTTTATATCCCCCCAAATACAGCACAAGATACAGGAGAACTAATTATGGCAACCTACGATGAAATGATGAAGAAAGTGGCCGCACAGGTCAAAACAGACGAAGCGACCCTCTCGGCAAAGGCCGACGCAATCCTCGCCCAAGAAGGCGCAGGTTGGGAAGCATCCGGTAAGAATGAAGAACAGCGCAAGACACTCGCACTGCGAGTTGCCGCTCGACAACTTGTTGCCGCAAAAGCAAAACTGAGCCGAAGTGGTGCAACTTCCTACGAAGGAATGTTCGTCCATGTGCCTCGTGAAAAGGATTGGGCTAAGATGGCTTTCAACAAGATGAAGAAGCAACTACAAGCCATGCCCGACATGAGTCAACGAATGGCTCTCGTTGGTCAAGGTGCGCTCGTGCTTTACGAGAACAACCACGACGGGTCTTTCACCCGCCACGCCAACCCATCCCTGCTCAACCGACAGGCGTTTGAAGAAGGTACTCGTTCCGACGAAATCACCCAAATCCCACCACGCCATGTCGCTCTTGATGCCAACACCTCTTTCTCACTTGTTTGGGATAAGGCGTCAACTCACTTTGCCAACGGCAACGAGAATTTCAAGTACGGTGCAAACCGACCGCTTGAAGAACCCGACCGCTCTTGTTTGTTCCTTGGTCGCAAGGCCGGAACCAACGATGAGCCGAGCATCCTCGATGTGCGCTTCAATGGTGCGCTCGCAAAGACTTCGTGGCCCACTTTCCTCACGGGTACTATTGGCCTTAAACCTGCCAACCGTGAAGGTATGGCATACGGTACGAAAGTCACCGAGTTCACTGCTGACCCCCAACTCTCGGAAATCTTCTCCGCACCACCCCTCGCTCTCGATGATGATGGCTCCCCATACGGACTCGTTGCTGACTGGCTCGGCGAAACACTCATGTCTTCTCTCGACAAGTGCCACGAAGCATACGCCAAACTCGACACTAAGGCGCAGTGGAACACCACCTTCGGAACCATTGTCGAAGTCGTACACATCGACCCTCGTGAAAAGGGCGGCTTTGTACTCACTGTTGCGGACGCCGATATTATGTCGGAAAGTCCACCAATCGAAGTCTATGTCGGTGCCTCGGAAGAGAACACTGTTGACTTCGGTGTTGGCTCGGAACTTGTTATCATTGGCGCACCTTGGGTCACTCGTGACGGCGAGATGCGATTTATGACCTCCGGCTGGTGGTGCTACAACGCAGTCAAGCCTTTGGCTGACACTGACGGTGGCGACGACGGTTGGGACTGAACCCGACAAACTTTTGGAGGTAAAGTAAATGTCAAATGTTGTGTATGATGGCGAAGCCAAAGATGCTTTGAAGGAAGCAATCAACCTCGTCGCTGATGCTGTCGAAGGTACGCTGGGGCCGATGGCGAGAACCGTTCTCGTCACCCACACTGGTCGTCCACCCTCGGTGTTGAACGACGGCGTGAAGATTGTATCTTCCGTCAAGTCCTACAAACCGGAGGTACAGGCAGGCATTGAATTGTTCCGCCAAGTCGCACTTGAGGCACAACAGGCATCCGGTGACGGTACTACAACGGCAACAATACTTGCCCGTGCAATCTGCAACGCTTATGCTGACCACCCTAACATGGTTGAGGCTGTCGTTGAAATCGAAAGGCTGACCAAAGAATCAGTACGGTGGATTCAAAACCGCTCCGAAGAATTGGACTTTGATACCGAAGACGACGATGAACTTGACCGTTTAAATGAACGGTTAAAGTTTGTCGCTACTGTTGCGGCCAACGGTGACGAGTACATTGGTGAGTTAATCTCCGACTTGTTTTCCGAACTCGGTGCTGACGCACTTGTGAATCTCAAGGTTGGTTCCGGCGACCATTGTATATGGGAGAATGCCGTGGGTAGTGATATTCCCGCAACATTTGTTTCCCCGATGTTCTGCAATACGAACAAGCGGACAGTCGAATACAATAACCCACTCTTTATTATAACCCAAACAATAATCGAAGACTTTGAAGATTTGACCCCTGCTCTTGAAATCGCAGTGAGCGAAAACCGACCGCTTATCATCGTCTGTCAAGACATTAAGGGCGTCGCCCTATCGAACCTCATCGCCAATCATGTCGGTGGTGTTGTGAGAGCCTGTGCTATCAAGGTTCCACAAACTGACCCTCTCGCTTGGCTTGAGGATATTCAAGCCCTTGTCGGTGGCAAGATGTTCTTCGACGCAAAAGGACACACCATCGCTGATGCTGTCGTCGGCAAGTCCATGTTCGGCTCCGCCGAACGGATAACAATTGACGAAAATGAAACAGTCATTGTTGCTGGTGAAGTGGGCAAGAGTTTGTTGCCTGCCCATCTCCACGGTTTGCGGGAACAGGCAGGAGCGGCAGGTCATTCTTTTACAAAGGAAAAACTACTTACCCGTATTGCTCGCTTGGATTCCAAGATGGCATCTATTCTCATTGGTGGTTTCAGCGAGGCTGAAATCCGAGAAACACGAGAGCGGGTCGATGATGCGGTCAACGCCACACGCCTTGCTATCAAGGGGGGCATCAGCCTCGGTGCTGGTGTGACCCTCGCTCAATTGACCACCGTCACCACTACACCCGACAAGCCACGCAACGAGCGATGGGAAAAGGTTCTCCTTGAGCCGGTTCGTGTGCTGACCAAGAACGCTGGTAGTGAGCAATCCCTCGCAGATATTAGGAAGTTATTCGTACAGAAACACTACTACACCAAACTCGATACGCCGAACTTCCGTATCGAAACACAAGATACTTGCGAAGTGTACGACGCAACTCAAATTCTCATTAACTCGCTCAAGGCGGCTTCGTCAATTGCTCGGCTCATGCTGACGACTGACAAAATCATTTTGGCGGGTGAATGAGTACCTTTATAACCCCACAAGGAGAGGCAATAATATGGCATGGAATAAACCGACCACAGAAGCGACCGTTGCTAAGACGGGATTTGACAAAGACTACTACCGAGGCTTGTTTGAGAAAAACACCGCCCAATCGGTGCCTGTACGCATGGCACTCATCGGTAAGGAAAACTGCGCCAAGACTGGTGTAGCAATCAGCATCGCACGACAGGTGAAACCGAAAGGTCACATCTATGTGTTCGATGTTGACAACTCCGCAAAGGCCACCATCGACTCCGCATACGCAGGTGACGATGAAATCACAGTCCTTCCCCTTCTTGACGAGCGTGACGACAGTATCTTCAACGATGATGCTACCGTCAACTACGCCAACTTGATTGACAAGGTGAACTACTTCGTCAACATTGTCGCTGACAAGTCAAAGGAAGGAGAAGATATTGCCGGAATTGTATTCGACGGCGGTTCAACTTTCTTGAAGTGGTGCGAGTTTGCCATGACCGATGTTCTGCTACGAAAGGGAGTTATCAAGGAAGAAGGTGATTCCTTCAACCAAAAAGAGTGGCGCACCCGCAACCAACTCTTCCGACAAGTTATGACTCGGCTTCACGGTCTTGCTGTACCTTGCGTATTCTTCACCTTCCATCTCAAAGATGTATCGAACTATGTTGACAACGGCTCCGGTGGCAAAGTGCTAATGAAGGTCGGCGAGCGTCCGGAGTGGGACAAGGGCACCATGCGCTTGTTCTCCCAGCAAATCTTCTTGTCACGCTACATGAAGAAAGCAGATACCGCCGCAGGTGTTAAGGGCGACCCTACTCTCAAGAATGACTCCGATTGGGTTGTTAAGGCTACCATTGAAGAAATCAAAGGTAAGCACATGGAACACATCGGACAGACTCACACCATCCTCGAAATTATCAAGGGTAAAGTAAAATGGTTCGGACTACCAATGCTAACATGGAGTGAGTGAAGTGGACAGCGAAAAAATCTTTGAAAGCATTCTTCTTTGCATCCAACAGGCACAAACCCACAGCAACCTCTTAGCGGAGAATATGAGCCTCATCAAGGACAGACTTGAAGAGCAAGCCTCACATATCGCAGACCTTGAAACAATAATTGACGAACTCCCTAACTTGGGTTCTCTCTTCGCCGCAGTTCAAGAACTACAAGAACTTCACGATGCGCCAGCATCCGTCTTCACACACTACATCTCCGGAGGGAGGGGCGAGTGAGTGAGCAAGAATGCGCCTGTGAATCCGCCGAAATATCCACTTCTCCGGAACTGCCTACATGGTGTACCAATTGTGGTGAGCAACTCACAGAAGAACAATTGACGGAATACTACGATGTTGCTCAAATGGTTTCAATTTCTTTAATCAAGGAATGCAACACTACTACCGACGATGATGAACTTGAAGTTGAGAAGGCGGAGGTGGGTGAATGAGCGAATGCAAGCACTACTATGGCCTAAAGAAGGGTGATGCCTATGTGTACGAATCCTGTGAGGCAAACGATACGGTTAATGTGACCCTCACATGTTGGCTTTGCCGCTATGAGAAGACAGCCACCATTGGTGTGAACGATACGGGGGTATG
>Ga0209634_1003366_pt1 | contig 10804 bp, 4 predicted proteins | sample LinPmetageLP40_FD_184043 | JGI IMG/M metagenome (GOLD analysis project Ga0209634, IMG submission 184043) | Marine viral communities from the Pacific Ocean - LP-40 (SPAdes) (version 2) | ecosystem: Environmental > Aquatic > Marine > Oceanic | place: Pacific Ocean | collected 2010-08-26 | reverse complement strand
CTATTACATCATAATCTTTAGCATTTGTCAAACTTACTTTTTTAGCACATTGAGCTGCCCAATTATCAATACTATCAGGAGTAAAATGCTTAATCCATTGCGCAGATAGGGGGTAATCTGGCAAAGAAAATTCTAAACATAGTTCAGTACTGTAGAATTTTTTAATTATAGTTATACAATTAATATCATCATAAGAATGAGGTAGACCTATATAGTTTCGTACCATGATGTAAATTCCGGAAAAGTTTTAGTAAATGACTCATTACGTAATGAGTCTAATCTTTCTTGTTCTTTTTTAAATGTAGGTAGTAAATAAGAATCATCCGTACTAACCATAAAAGATAACCAACTTTTAATCTGTTCTATATCGTGCCTAGTTAATAATTTTTTATAATCATTAGTAAACTTTTTATATAATTTTATTATATCTTGTTTTGTTTCTTTAGGTAGACAAGTAACCTTTTGTTCAGATGGTTGAATTAATGTTGTACCATAAAAATTAAAATTATTACGTTTACACCATAGTATTAAGTCAGGCATTGACGTTATACTATATATACTTATTACAGAGCTTATCGTAGTTATATTGTCTTTAAACATAATAGCATGTTTTTCAAATTTAGACCAGGATAATCCCTTTCTAGAATACTCTACGCGACTTCCATATCCGTCTACACTAGGCCATAAAGATACTTTTTTAAAGTGAGCCCATAGTTCAGGTAAGTTATATTTTTTAAATTTAGAGTAGCTTAAATTTGTATTATAGCTTAGGTGTATATTTTTAGCATAACCAGATTCTATAAGTAATGTAAGCATCTTATAGTGACCTTCTTGTATAAAAGGCTCACCACCTGCAAAATATACTTCTTCTAGATCAGGAATAAATTGGGGAACGTCTGACCAAAAATCTTTATTATCAGTATAATAGTCCATAGTTTTAGACCATCCCGTTTCTAGGGTATCTTTATACCAACTAGTAGAAGCATCAGGACCACACATTCTACATTTGAAATTACACAAATTGCCAAATCTAATATCTAGATAAGTAGGTTTATTATCTAAACTTCCATCTTCATTAGTTTGAGATTGTAGATGTGCATCTTTAGAAAATCGTTTATTTACTTGTAATCTGTTACTATCACTACCTTGTTTTTCTTTATCATAACACGCTCTTATACATTCACTAGGTATTTTATTATTTAAAAAATCTAAACGTGTTTTTTTATATTGCTCACTATTCCATATATCACCTAAGGTTTGATTATAGGTTCCTACTATAGTAGTGTCTGTTTGAAATTGTGCATGACAGCATAAATAAAAATTACCAGTTAATCCTCCAAAAATATGCATCCAAGGAAGTATACAACCTTTAATTTTACTGTTTGGGGATTGTACGTCCTGTTGCAGGGAAACCTCCAAAGTGTATTCCATTATTTCTAAGAGTACATGCTAATATATTTTTACCACATATATCACCTTCAGGACCTGCTGCAGTTGTATTATCTGCAGCAATAGGATTAGTATTAGCAGTGAGAGAAGTACCAGGTATTATACCTCCGCCAGGTCCAGGATACTGACACTCTTCGCCTTTATATTGCCATTGACAAGTATTTTTATAGTATTTACGTCTAGGAGTTATTTGTTTAAAATATTGTAACCAAGTAACTAAACCAAACGAGGCAGTATCATTACCTAATTCTTCTAAATGATCTATTTTAAATACATCTTCTACATAGGATTCTGTATCTACATCGGCATTAACTATAAAAACGTCATCACCTATAGAAGTATTAGCTTCTAAAACATCTGATAAAAATAAAAACCTATTTTCTTGTATAGATTGTATAGTTGCGCTACTAGAGCCTTTTGAGGACTTTACAGTGTCTCCTACTCTATATGGCATAGCATTATATACTTCAACTACATTTGAAGTAATATACTTAATACTACTATGTTCCGGCCATACATCTAAAAAATTAGCAAAAGTAGTTTTAATCTTAACTACTCCTCCTTGAATATCTCTAGAGTCATTTTTTTGTATTTCCCAAACTCCTTTAGTGCCATCAGTAGCTGGAGAAGATATAGTTTGTTCATAGTTCCAAGAAGCATTAGATTTACCATATAAGCCTACTATATCTTCACTGTATCCAAAACCATTAGCACGTGCCCTAGTTAGAGTATCAAAAGCCTGTTCTCCTGCATTACCTACTTCTGCGGGTAATGCATTAATAGTTCTGGGATCAATTCCATGACAGGGAGCACCATTAACATTAGCTACACAAGACCAAGTTATATTGTTACCTACAATAAAAGGATCTTCTACTAAAGCAGATATAATGTTGTCTACATTAAATACTGTTAGCGTAAGATCATCAATTTTACCATCTTGATTTTGTTTAATGCTAGTTATATCTATAGGAAAAGGTATATAAGACTCTCCATCATAGGTCACATTATATTTTAAATCAGATACTAAATCTCCTGCTATATCTGCAAATTTTAAAGGAAAATTAGTAGGCCAAGACCTACCTGTGCCTTCACCAGTAGGATTACCATGTTGATCTGGAGGAAACCACTCACCTGGATAATATACGTCATATAAGCGAACAATAGGATTTTGTGTGAATGCATTTTTCTCAGCTATAAAAGGACTAGGAACTTGTGAGCTAATAGTAGTTGAAGCAGTTGTTTCACTTGATAAAAATATATTTGAAGTAAAAGGAACAGAGGTTAAATTACTTGATATATCAACAAATAACAGGTTTCCATTAGGCATCGTATTTGGAGGAGCAGATACAGTTAATTGTGTAGTGTTGAGTACGCTATCAACAGTTTGGGGGCTAGTATAGCCATTACTACCTACAGAATTAATCTGATAACCTGGCTGAATACTTCTAGTATTGGCAACATCTAAAGTAGTGATAAAAGTAGCAAAACCTGTATCTCCTGAATATGCTGTAAAGGCACTAGTGTTAACAATACTAAAACTATTTTCATTTATAAGTGTAGCTTCATAAATTTGTCCATTAACTTCTGTCATACCGTTTATACCAGAAAAGGCAATACGTACTCCATTAGTAAATCCATGAAGATTAGCTGTTACAACACCTGGATTAGCTCTTGTTATGTCTGTAACTCTTTTACTACTACCACTAGTTCCACCAGTAGTTGCTACATTAAAAGTTAGTGCAGCAGCCCCACCACTACCTAACTTACTATCAGCGACAGTTATAACATCACCTATAACAAACCTATCGCCACCTTCATCAATTGTTACAGCTGCCGCACCTGAACCATTTACTACTATAGTAAAAGTTGCATTAGTACCTAGACCTGTTTTTGTATAATCAGAGGCACTAATAGTATAAGTTCCTGCTGTACGAGCACCTGCTGCTGCTCCAATATTATTAACTGAAGTTATAGGAGTTAATACTGTTGTATTTATTCTAGAACCTCCAATAATAGAACTACTTGAGGTTATAGTTTCACTAGTGTGAAACTCTTGTAATACATTATTTAATTTAACTTTTAATTGTTTAGCAGTACTATCTACATTTGCAATAAAACCTGAAGTCGCACTTGTAGAACCTACTATAATATTACCAGAAATAAATCCAGTAGTACTAGGAACAGTTAATATTATATCATAATTTCTAGCAGTCATTAATCAAAAGTCTCTTGCAATTTAAAACTAACGGTAAAAAAGTTTTCAGTTAGAGAAGTTCCAGAGGATAATACTTGATCTATTTGTAATCCTCCATCAAATCTTGTAGTTATTGTACCACTTTCATTTAGATGTGACAAGTCAAAACTAAAAGCTTCAAATTCTCCGCTTCTAGCAGTATAAAAATTTTCAATTGCTGTTCTTTCTACTCCAGATATATTAGTATATTGTAAGTTATAAGCTCTAAGACCTCTTCTAGAATTTAATCTTCTTTTTTCGTATCCCGATTGAGTTTTAAATTTTGTTACATTAAATACTTTCTGAGTACCAAAACCTCCATCAGGTTTTCTATCCGCCATAGAATTAAATCTATCTGAAACAGTAACAGAAGCGTCAAACACTCTAACAGATAACGTATCTGCTATATCTATAGCTCCTAGTGGAGCTCCTCCTATTACAGTAGCAGTAGTAGTAAGTGAATTAATAGTAGATGTTCTATATCTCGCGCCATCGGACATACGTATATACTCAATTTTACCTTTATAGCGTTCTTGGCTTGCAGCAGAACCACCAGCTACATCATCATTTGCACCAATAGTTAATGCACCAGATGTAAAAGGAGATACACTAGGATTATAGTTTACATGTTTTACTAACTGGTTTTGTACATATAAACGTAAATTAGCAGTAGTCTTATCGTAAGATAATGCAATACTGTAGGTAGTACCTCCATTACAGTTACCTCCATATATCTCTGTTAAGGATCCTCCTTGATTCACAACAAAAGCTACATTGGCGTTTGAACCTACAGTTCTTAATGCGTAATAATTAGAAGCATCTTGAAAACGCGCTAATATAGTCTGATTAGCACTCATACTAGCACCGGAGTCAGGGGTTATGATAGTATCAAAAGTAAATGATTTTTCTTCTCCCACACTAAAAGCATTGCTTGAAGGAACATTTATAAACTTAGAAGCATCTAGCACAACATTAGAACCACTAAAACTAGCAGAGCCGCTATTTATAGTTACAGTATGTGCTTTTTCACTTGAGTCTGTTAAGTTACCTGCAAAATTAGTTAATAAGTTAACAGCAGCATTATCCCCTATATCTATACCCTGAAAACCTAAAGTAACAGAAGGATAAGTATAAGAAGTAGGTTGCTGAAAAACACCAGAGGCATATACTATAAAATCACTAGTACTACTAACATTAACAATAGCAGGAAAAGAAAAAGCTTCGGTAACTCCATTAATAATATAGTTATTACCATTTATCACTGTAGGAGCTGTATTACTAAAATCTACTGCATCTACATCAGGAAAAGTTCTAGTTAATCTGTATCTTTCTGGTAGTGATATTGTTTTTAAAACTAACTCAGTAGCATCAGGTGCTACAGCAAAAGTTATTGTTTGTCCTGCATTAGATAAAGAATATGTAGAAGTAGATTGTAGAATACCATCGTCAAAAGCTGTAATCTCACCTTTACTAGTAACAGTACTGGGTAAGTTAAAAGCTGTTCTAGTTGTTCCAGTATTATTAAAAGTAGTAGTAGCTACCACGGAAAAAGCTGATATAGGTGCTATTGCATCATCAGGGTATATAGGAGTAGTCATAGTTTATCCATTTCTAAGAGCTTTTCTGATAGGACCATTGTTAGCTAGATCTCTCATCACAACATCAACTACAATTTTATCAGTATCAATTTTAGGTGGTCCTTGCTGTTCAGCTTGTTTAGGTGAACCTTCATTAACAATGTTAAATTGCACGTTGCCCATTCCGCTAGCACCAGTTGCATTCATTTGACCTAGTTTATTACGTCCTATAGATTTAGCCGAATTTTTACGTATTACAAACTCACCTGGCTCTAGCATAGCAGGAACACGGTCACGAAGTGCATTTACTTGTCCACCTTGAGACATGTGCACTACACCACCAGCAGCATATAACCCTCCTGCCTGAACTGCCCCGGCGTTGAATGGTATGGGGGTTGAAGAGAGACCTCCAGTAAGGCCTCCAGTAATGGCTGTGGTAAGAAAATTTGATGCCATACCCGCTAATGGTTTAGTAATCATTTGCATTTGTATTTCTTGTATAAGACTTCGCATTAACTTTTTAAATACATTTTCTATCCCAGTAGCAAAACTTCTAGTATCCTCATTTACTCCTAGCAACACATCACCTAAATATTGAAAGCCATCAATAAGCTCAGTGTCTACTATCTCACTTATAGCACCCATATCAGTATCAAATTTTCCTAACTCGTCTTTTGCTTTCTTAATTGTAATTCCTAGTGCCGCCATTTGATTAATATACTGTTGCTGAGCCTCTGCTAATGCAAATTGTGCCTCAGCTCCTCCACTTGCAGCTGTTCTTTCGGCTAATGCTAATTGTTGTTCTAATGCTTTTATGGCTAGTCTATCTTTTTCTGTTTCTATAAACATTTCGTTATCAAAATTAGCTAATCTCTGTGCAGCTAAGCGATCATTTCCATCTACAATAGCTTGAAGGGCCTCAATTTCGGTCTGTAACATAGTACTCTTTTTACTAAAAATTGCATCTTCTTGTGCTTGTACACCTGCTAAATTACTATCTTCTAGTGCTCTATTAGAAGCTCTATTTGCTATAAATGTCTCGATTCTAGACATAGCATCTTTAACTACGTTTTCTGCGTTTGTCTGTTGCGCAGCAGAAGGTAGATCGAGAGGATCTTTTCCTTCTGCTACAAGATTAGCATTTATTGCTTCTGCAAATATGGTAACATAATCTTTAAAACCTTTAATACTTACTACAAAGGCATCAAGAAACGCAAATTGTGCATCTTCTGCTGCTCTTTCAATAACTAACTTCTTTGCATCAACTGCTCTTTGCGCTTTTACGCGTGTATCCTGTAAGTCACTTAACTCTTTTGCAGCGGTTTTCATAGCAAGATCATGAGCTATTTTATCTTCTAATAGTTTCTGCTCTTGTAGAAATATTTGTCGTCTAAAATTTCTTATCTTTTGGTTCTCATTGGCAGGATTAAATCTATCAAGATCATCTCTGTCTTTAGTTCTGTCAATAAAACCAAAAGCTTGTGCTTCTTGTCCAATATCCGAAATAGCCTTACCTTCTGGATTACGAATACCTATTCTCTTTTCTACTTCAGTAAGTTTATTTCCAGTAAGTGGGTTTAGGCCATCTAGTGTGTTATCTACTCTCAGTAATTCTTTTTGACCCCTGAAAGCATAGTCTACTTTCATAAACTGTGATTTAGCATCAGCTATCTGTTCTTTAATAACCTTTATTTCTGCTTTAGCTGCAGCAACACCTGCTCCTGCTTGTGCTTTAATTGCGGCCATTCTTAGTTTATGATTAGCTTTAAGAGCGTCTCTTTCCATTTCAATAATACCTACTCTTGCTTTTTTTATCTTATCAAATTGCATAAAGGGAGTTTTTTCAATATTATATAATTTAAAAGAAGCTAGTTGCATACCATATTCGCTTTTTAGTTCACCCATTCTAGCTAAATGTGCTTCACGAGCACCTGCAGCACCTTTAGCATCTATCATTGCTGCTTCATGTTTTATATCCATAATCTTTTCTTCAAGTTTTAATTCTTTAAAGGATATTGTATTTTTTATTTCACTCATACCTATATTTTTGCTCTCTATAACTCCCTGTATAGAAGCATTAGAAGTAGCAAAAGCAGCTTGAGCTGCAGCTATCTCAGCTTGTTTCATTTGTATATTTAGATTAGCCATCTGTGCTGTATGTATCAGTTGAGCTAACTCGTACTGGTCTAAAAATTTATCATTTGTTTCTGCTACTGCTATACCTTGCTCTAGTAGTGTACCTAAACCAACTTGTTGAGCTTCGTTTAGTGCTTCAGCCATTTTTATTTCAGTAGCATTAGGAGCACCTATAGGTGCTTCATCATAAGTTGAACCAGCCTTAGCAGCGGCATCTAAGGCATCTTCATATTTTTTTACCTTAGTAGCAGCCACTTCATAAGCATTACTATTTTTTAATATATCACCAAGCAATCTCATTTGTTGAGTCTTCTGTTCATCCGCGCTTCTAGCAAGAAGACTATCAACTTGTTCTATCTTCTCTCTCTCTACATCTCTTAAGTTATTTAGTTCTTCGAGTTGTGCAGTAAATCCAGCAATATTAGTAATGTTATAACTTTTGCGAGTTTCACCCTCTAACTTAGAAAGTCTGCTTTGCTCTGCTAATAGGTCTTGCGACTGCTTTGCAGCAATTTTCCTTCTCCTACTAGCTTCCTTTGAATTAGCATCACTTGGCTCATCAAGTATAGCACCGCTAAATCTTAAAGTCTCCGCAAATGTTTTTTCTTTTTTAAATGTTTTTACTAAGCCTTTGTAAGTAGCTTCTACTTTTTTTAATTCGTCTCTGAGTTTAATTAAGTCTCGAACTCTTGACTTTAATACATCAAAGAATTTTGTAGCTTGGTCTGTAGCTTCATCTTGATCCATTGTATACCCGAACAAACCTCTGGATGCCTCCAGTATTTCTTGTGCATAAGCTGCAATATTTGCTTTATTATTTAAAAACTGTGCGTTAGCTCCTGCTATAACAGAGCTTAATTTATCTGAGCTTGTAGCACCTGCGTTAAAAGCTTTATTAGCTTCTCTTACAGCATTACTAACAATTACACTAGATTCTGCTAATTCGCGTGTCTCTTCACTAAGTGCTTCAAAGTTATATTCCATTTTATTAGTATTTTGATTAAGAACTTTTGGTATTTCTATACCAAATAGTTTAAGACTCTCTGCACTAGCACTAATTTCAGATTCTACTCCCATAAACATTTTAGTTAGTTCGTCCATTCTGATACCAGTTAAACGACCTAAGCTACCTATAACTGGTAAAATTGACTCATCAAGACTTTTATATAGTTGCCTAGCACTATCTAAAACTTTTAATCTCTCTCTTTCTATATATGTAGCAGCTTCTCCCGCAGCTGTAACTAGTTGTAATTGTTTTTGATACTCTTCTTCAGCTATTACTCCTAATTTTGTAGCGTTATTAAGTACTGCTTGCTGATCAGCAGCAAATTGAGTTACATCAGTAGCTCGTTGTAAAAATTTAATTGTGGTGTCTAGCTGACTAACATACGCTTCCGAACCGGGAATTGCTTGCTCAATGGTGTTACCTGCACTATCTGTAGTTCTAGTTATTAAGCTTTCTCTCTCAGATTGAAATTGTGTTATTTTTGTCTGCGCCATACGTTGTGCATCTGCTTGCGAAGTCGCCTCTACAAGTCCAGTAGCGAATCCACTTCCATCAGTGACAAGTTCACTTGCTCTATCCTGAACCTGTTTCAAAGGAGTTCTATTAGCGTCTGTTTGTCTGCCTGCTTGTATATTTAGTAAATCTTGATTTATATCTACCATAGTTTCACTAAGCTTTTCTAAATCTTCATCGGTAGCTCCTAAACCTTTTAAAGCTGTTGTTAACTTACCCGAACCACCTTGCATAGCAGTAAAAGCTCCTGTAATAGCTGATTCAAAATTAGCTGCTGCCTGACTAGAATCTACAAAATAATCTTTAATTTTACCAAAAACATTTGCACCTGCTAACTCAGCTACTGATAGAACTAAAAATACAGTACTAAATAAACCCATTATACCGCTCATAAGTACACCTAGTCCTACAACACCTTTTTTAAGTAAAGCTAAAGCTCCTGATGCTAAAGTAGCAGCTCTACCCATTTGAGTTGTAGCCCCTGCTAAAGCAGTAATGATAGCAGTAGCTTGTTGACTTGCCATACTAGTACTTTTTAAGGTAGCATTCATACGTACTAATGCTGCACTAGCAGCCTCAACTGACTGTTTAGTTTTTAGGTTACCTGCAATAAAGTCATTTCTAGCTTTAGTAGCCGCTGCTCTCATAGCGGCAGTAGAAGCACCTGCGGCACCATCTTTACGACCTGCTACTGAATCAAATCTACCAGTTTTATCTATAGTATTTGATGCAAATTGCATAGCATTTAATTGGCCTGCTCTAGCGGAACTACCTAGTGGTGCGGCACCTGTCATACCAGTTAGACCACCTTTACCTAAAGTTGCCATATAACGTTGCTGAGAAACATTTAAAGCCTCTATAGCAGCTCTCATAGAAGCTGTATTAGCTATAAAAGTATCAGCAAATGTAGTAAATTTAACTATACCTCCTGAAGCAAATGCACCTATCCCTGTTAATGCTTTACTAAATACTAGTAGAATGATTCCGCCAAATAATACTAAAGCATTACCTGCATCATTTTTTAAGAAGTTAACAAAAGGCAATAAAATTTGAGTCAACAACTGCCCAAATTCAAGAGCTAGTTCCATAACCTGTGTATTCAACTGTTCTAAAGATTTTTGTGCTGAAGGAGCTGATACATCTATCATACCAAATTTTCGAGTGCCTTCTTCGATAGCGGCATTAGCAAATGCCTGACCTCGTTCAAACTGCGAAAGTGATTTTGCTGCAACACCAAGTTCTCTAGCATAAGCGTTTACTGCGGGCTCAATTCTAACAAATATACCAAGTTCGTCTAACAGTTCAGGTTCTAACTTAGCAACACCTCTAAATACACGTTGTAGTGAGTCTGTTAAATTTCTACCTAAAGCACGAGAAGCTCCCATAGCAACTTTAGTTAATCCTTCGATTTGTGTACTATCAAAACCCGCAGAAAGACCAATATTAGCATTTTGTGCGGCCTCAGCTAGTGTTAACTGGCCCTGTGTTATCTCTTGTAAAGAAGCAATAATTCTAGGACCACTTTGTGCAATACCAGCAGCTAGTGCAGAAGTACCTTTAACAATAGTCTCAGCTTGTGCAGCTTTAGCTAGTGCAGTAAAAGCAGCTTCTAGGGCAAATACTGTAGCAGCGGCACCAGCATAAGCACCGACTAAACCGCCCAATCCTTGAGATTGAGCGGCAAAAGAGCGTCCAGCACCTGCTGAAGCTTGTCCCATACGTGTTTGTGCACGACCTACATTTTCAGTGTCTTGCTGTACGCCTCGAGCACCTCTACTTGTAAATTGTGTATCAATAGTATTTCTAATGGTTGCCAACGATTACCCCTTTTTACTTCTACGCGAAATCTTAGCTTCTTGTGCGTAATATTTTCCTAGTATAGATTCAGTG